>Ga0209589_1000387_pt1 | contig 59544 bp, 35 predicted proteins | sample CowpeawhiteBW_FD_187525 | JGI IMG/M metagenome (GOLD analysis project Ga0209589, IMG submission 187525) | Root nodule microbial communities of legume samples collected from California USA - Cow pea white BW (SPAdes) (version 2) | ecosystem: Host-associated > Plants > Roots > Nodule | place: USA... | reverse complement strand
TATATATATATATATATATATATATATATATATATATATATATATATATATATATATATATATATATATATATATCCACACCAGTTTTTCTGTTTCTACATAGAAATATAAAAATTAAATTAATAAACTTGCTTAGACAAAGGGTTTTCCCTTAATCATTTGATATATATAGAGAGAGAAATATATATATAAATATAGCACGCATATATATAGAGGAGCATATGGTGAATGCTGCCACAGAACTCTGCTAACTAGAATTGTTCTGTATATCCATGACTGCATTGCAGGCCACGCTTGCTGAATTTTTGAGAAAGCACAAATATATAGGCATTTAAGAATATTGCAGGAGGAAGATGCATTAACATATACTGTAATATATATATATATATATATATATATATATATATATATATATATATATATATATATATAACTTTCAATTTACAAAACTGAAAAATAACTCCTTGCTCCTTTAATATGCATGTCATCAAACCCTAAATATTCCCTTCTTCTTTCCATCTTGGATGTTCTTTTTTTCTATATCTTTAAGTACTGACAAGTGGTGCAATTAGGGCACAGAATTAATTTTATTTTGGTAAATGTTGAGCAGTGTTCTTTGATATTGGTTTGATAAATTAAAAATGATTTTTCTATTGAGAGTAATTTTAATATATTTTCATCATGATCTTCAATTAATTCACCTTAAGATGTTTTTAGAAATTTTGAAGATGCAAAATTGTAGAGAAATGTAGAATTATTTATAGTTCTAAATGTTGCCGTTGAGAAACTATATATATATTAAACCCAACAAGTTTATGTATGAAATAATAAAAATCACATTATATTAAACATTTTTAACTCACTCGTAGCATTATTTTTTTTTTCTTTGACTATTTTTTCTTGCATTTGGTATATAGTTGAATTGAATGCTTGAGTTTCTTCAATCGAGTTATTTTTTGAAAATAATACTATAAAATAGGATATTCAGATGTTTCAATTCATAAACAAAAAATTTATACCTTTAATAAAGGGGATGGGTTCCTGTGTACACAATTTCTTTTATTCAATTTTATATTATTTTCTGAGAAACTGCTTTTTAAATTAAAATAACCACTTTACTATTTGTTTACATTTAATCATTTTTCAAACTAAAATAACTACTTTATCTTAAGATTTTTATACATCCGATTTTTTCTAATTTTATCATTTTTATTCTTTAAGGGGTCGTTTATTTCAATTTATCACTTTTTAAATTAAAATTATTATTTTATTTTAATAATTTTTTTAATTGAATTAACTACTTATAATAAAAAATAGAAGGCACATATGCAAAAAAGAGAACACATGAATATTTCCATTAATATTTAAAAAGAACTTTTTTTTTATCAGACAAAGAAAACATTTTTTTTTTAATTATGTTAAACAATGCAAAATTGGGTTTTAGGTTGAGTGGTTTACAAGGGACAACTAATCTAAAATCCTAGCTCGTGAATTTTGCAAGTTGTGTTAGTTTAACCAGTTGTTCCCAGTTCCAACCCATGTAATGTCAAATCCAAAAAACCCTTTATTCAGAAAGTGACTCATCCATGCCCAAGTGCCTTTATTACTAATTTGTTTGCAAATAATAAAAAAAAGAATAATAACAACTATGCATTAATTCATTGGGATAGCTTCATATATATATATATATATATATATATATATATATATATATATATATATATATATATATATATATATATGTGTGTGTGTGTGTGTGTTATGAATAGTGTTAAGCATAGATTTTTTCATGCACCATGAAGATAAACACTTATGTTATATTATTTTACTGATAACAATATATATAAATCCCGTAAGTTTAGTCACCAAGTAAATCATGAAATACTAATTAGGCAAAAAGTACTATTAAAAATTTTCATAGTACATGAAATTTTTCTTGTAAATATGTTAAAAGAATTTGCAAAAAAATATTTTTTTGTCATTCTTTTTAAGAATTTTAATTGACAAGTAATTTCTTCGTAGGTAATAATTTTACAAAATTATAAAATTTGTAAGTATTTCTTATAAAAGTGTTTTATACAAAATATTTTGCAAGAAAATTGGTAACAATTTCTTGCAAATTATTTTTCTTAACAAAATTTGTAAATATTTCTTATAAAAAAAATTTTAAAACAAAATTAATAAGAAATATGAGTTTTTTTAGTAATGGAGGAGGCCAATTAAGACAAAATCCATGGATGATTATTGAACCACATCGCCTTCAAAGTTTCTAATACTATCATGCTTGGTTTTGGAAAGGAAAAATTAGGAGAAAAAGTTCAAAAAGGAAAGAAGCAAAGTCGTAAACAAGATGGTCTAAGGACTTTTATTGTTATTTTGTTGTTTTTTTATATTTATTAGATTAGTTTGATTGATTTTTTATTTTATATTTCAAAAATTCTTGTATGTAATGTAATTTTTAACTTCGTGCATTTAGAATTAAATATCTTCATTTAAAGTATTATAAAAATTAACATAATTAATTAAAATGTCAATAAAAATATATGTGTATACAAATGCTAAAGGTTGGATCAAAACTATAGATATTTAAAAAAATGGAGACATAAGATGAAAGTAAGAAACCAAATTTACAATAAAAATTGGGGTCCATCTATGAGTTCCATCTGTGTGTGATTAGGTTGAATCCATTATGCTTTCAGATTAATCAGATTTAGAGGAGAAATATAGCACTCTGTAAATAAAAATTGAAGAAGAAAGCGGAAATTGTAATGCTAATTACTTGTTTCTTTGTGATTCAAATACTTGTTACTTGTATATAAATTTTGTAAGTATTATATTCCTAAGTAACTTTTATTTAAGAGGATTTATCTATGAATATTTTGTTGTAACCAATCTGTAAGTAAATAATAATTATCCATACATTTTGACTTTTATCTACGGATTTGGATCGTAAGTAATTGCTTTTTGTTAGTGAAGAAACACATCATGCATGTTTGTTGATTTGAGATATTCAAAAGGAGATGTTAAGTAATGAGAAGGAAGATGTATGATATTGTAAATGTTTGAAATTGCATTTGTATGGCATCCACTTTATTTGAAAGTGAAAACTAGGCAACACCAACACTACCAATTGCTTATTTGGTGCTAAAGAAAAACAGGGGAATTTCTGGCACAGACATTGATCCACCTATGGCAGGGATTGTAATGAAGCATGTTTGTATCTATCTATACTGAATTCTGTACTGTTAGACCAAATTAAAATCAATTTTAGGATGTATTTGATATACAATAAAGTATAACACAAGGAAAACATTTAACTTCTAGTTACAAAACATATTTTTATTTATATTTAATGGACCATACATAACACAAACAAAAATAATAGGAAATTTACTCTAATAATTTTGTAGTAATAATGATCTTATTTCTGTTTATATAGCTATAACATTATAAGTACTTTACATGTTCACGTATATTGTATATCTAATTATACACACCATTGTAATTAATATATATATATATATACATCAGTAAGGTATTATTATATTATAATAGAGGTAATGAATAAAACCTAGAAATCAACGATATATCTTATTAAAAAATCAAATTACATTTTCTTGTACAACTTTTCTTTTTTATTTCAGAGGAGTACTTGTTGACTTGCAATATTCCTCGTCTTCCTTCCCACTTTTTTTTTTTTTTTTTTTATTTACAGATGAAAACTTCATTAATCCGATATCAGTTTTCTCAATTCATGAATCAAAGTTGAATATAATGGTATCCCCTGTCAATGGTAAGTTTCAGAACAAAAACAGATTCTGAAATCTTGATCATTAAATTTTGTATATGTAACTTTAAGCTATCATCCATTTGTTTAAGAGATAATAAAGCAGTGTGATTTTAATCATGCAGTTTTGTTAGCAACATATACCTATACTAATTGATGAGGAGTTGTTTTAACTAAAACACCCCATTACAGACCAATATTCAACCACTCCATTATAGCTTTTCTTTCCACATTATATTCTATCTGTTCCACTTTAAGATTAAATACATACCCTCTTCTTGTACATGTGTGTATATATAACAGTCCGAATCATTTTCATCAATAACAAATCTTCCTCTCAAATCCCAGTGAAACACACCCTCCACCAGTACAAGTTTTTTGAGTGTAAAATGGCGAATGTTGAACACAATGGTAACACTTGCCAAATCACCCTCTGGCTTTTGTTTCTAACCACAACCTTTCTAGTTGCCAACTCTGCAAGGATCCTAGATGAAGTAGAAGCCCAACCCCAAGCCATAGGTAACTTAGCAGCATCTGGAACTGTCAATCCTTCCTCCATAACAGGTCCAGTCACCACTTCACAACAGGCAGGTCCTGCCACCACTTTGCCGATTAACCAAACACCTGCAGCCACAACCACACCACTGGTAGGCTATAAAGCTCAAATACTTTTATTTATTTCAGAAGTTGTTTTATCAATTTTTATTGATAGGTAAATATTTCAGAAATATCTTTTGTATATTTAAGTAAAAGTATAATGGTATCCACCCATCATAACAGGTAGTTCCAGCCACCACTTTGCCAAGTGGTCAAGCTCCTGCAGCAACCAGCATCAGTCCTGTTGCTGCTGAAGAATCTGGAGATGAAGATGACAATGCCGACCCTCCAGTTCCGGAAACAGAAGCTCCACCAGAGGACATTCCTCCGGTGCCAACTCCTACACCAGAAGTGTTGCCAGCTATCCCTAATGCAACACCTGTGACACCAAATCCTGTGGCAAAAGAGTCATCCTTCTCTTTTTTCATGCATGACATTCTTGGGGGGTCACGTCCATCAGCAAGAGTGGTGGCAGGAATTGTGGCAAACACTGATGTCACTGGCCTACCATTCTCCAAGCTCAACAACAACCTCTTCCCAATTACTGGAGGAATCCCCTTGGTCAACCCTAAGCTCAATGGCATCATCACCAATAACAACCTCCCAAACCTTGTTGGCCTCAGTGGAGCACAATCCTCCACTGTGTTTAAGAACAGTGGCACCAGCAACACTGTCACTGGCGGCGACAACCAGCCATTTGTCTCAGCAGGTAACCTCCCTGCAGGATTCACCATCCAGAAGCTCATGTTCGGATCGGTGACAGTGATTGATGATCAATTAACAGAAGGGCATGAGCTAGATTCTGCTGTGATTGGAAGGGCACAAGGGTTCTACTTGGCAAGTTCATTGGATGGCACCAGCCAAACCATTTTACTGACCATTATGGTGCATGGTGGCGAACATGATCAACATCATGAAGGATTAGAGGATAGTATAAGTCTCTTTGGGATTCATAGAACAGCTTCAACAGAATCTGAGATAGCAGTGATTGGTGGAACTGGAAAATATGAGAATGCAAAAGGCTATGCTTCACTTGAGACCCTTCTGAAGGAGGACCAGCACACCACCGATGGAGTGGACACCATCCTGCATTTCAATGTCTATCTCACTGAGTAGAAATTATCTGCAACTGAATTGCTTTCATATTTGGAGTTAAGTTTGAAATTGTGTATGGTTTGTTCAAATTGGAAATGTCTCCCTTTAATGCTTGCTTAAGTTTGAAATATACCTCATTCTGCTTCCTTTTTTTCTTATACCATCACATCTTACTTTACTAATATATCATTTAAGTATTTTAACTTTTATACAGGAAATAGAAAAATTATCTATTTTTCTGATGTTGATAATTGAGTAAGATTATCATTAGGTAGAAGGTTCACCTCAAGTTTATTGTTCTCCTATTATAGGAAACTTAATATTATGATGAAGTACAAAATAGTGCATAGTGGCAAGATTACCAAAGCCAAATATTATGTCATACAACAGTTGCATGCAAAATTATCAGTCTTATAGTAAACTTCCGTTTGGAAATAATTGGTACACTGAACTCATTTTAGATAATCAAGTCACGTCATTCTTTATACATCTACGAGCATCTTTCGTGAACGAATTAAAGGCATAAAAAGTTATTGTCAACAAATGAATTATTATTAGGAGATATATTAGTAATCAAACTTGAATTTATGTTCACTGAACTTTGGAGAGGGACTTGTGACTTGTGTTAACTTAATGCTCATTAAAGAGAAGAGAGAAAATTAAGCTGTCATGAGACTTATAGAAAAAAGAGTACAATGAAAATTAGGAACCCTGAACCAAATGACCTTAAAAGGAGTTTTTTTTTTTTTTTTTTTTTAAAAAAGTTCACCATTAGAAGAATTTGTCACCTTATCATAGCAGAAATGTCAAACAGCACAATAGAACAGTACATAATAGATAATGAACAATTAAGACTTAGAATTATTTATAGATTATAAGGTGCTTACAAATAGTTGTGGGAATGTTTCAGTAAACCTCTCCACAAATATTTGTAGAGAAAAAAAAAAGATACATTTAGTTAACTATAAAAATTAAGTAAAATAGATCTGTCAGTAAACTAATTTATAGAATTTTCTATTATTAGTTTCACCAAAATATAATCTTAAGTTTATGCATAAGTTTATTTTAATTATAAAAAAATATTTTTATTATTTTTTTAAATGTACTTTGAGAAAAAAATTTATGCAAACAGACTTTATATATTATAAAAATAAGTTAATTCAAGTTTATATAAAATTTTAACTTTATTTTTTCTTCTAATTTTACTATTTGTAAATATTTATGGAAAAATTGATAATAGACATGTGATAGAATTCCTCTCATAGGAAACAAGAAATAATAAGCATAGAAGACATTACCACAAGGAAAATAACAAATACCTAGTACTATAAAAAGATGCCAGACTGGTTTTATAAATGACAGGAATTTTAAATTCCAACTTATACAGCGATTAAATCACCTGGTTGACAGGAAGGTTAATTGCAAAAAAGTATTGTCTACAAGATTTCATAAATCAGCACTCCTTTAGAATTTAAAATTTCTCAAATCAAGATCAATTCCAGGAATACATACCTCTCTTGAAGATTTTTTTATAAATCCATCTTGAACTTTCAAGCACATAAGTGCCCGTGAACAATATCTACTGAACAATCTTCCACTCTTCAATTAACAAATCTAAATGGTGTAAAATGCCATCACAGCATCAATAGAAACTGAGTTTAACATTACCAAATAAATAAAAAAAAAATTATCAAGACGAGTAGTGAATTAACCTTGTATATAACCTAGCTATCACCAATTAAAAGTTCAGGTCTCATTTATAATAAACAATTTCTAAAAGCACATGAATACATATAGTATAAGCTAAAAATATATATATATGTATTCAGCTTATTTTATAAACTCAAGGTCAATCAAGAAATTCCAAATTCAGAATTTTCTAATATGAACCATTATTCTACACTTTAAGACTAAAATGATTGAATATAATTCTTTTAATTTCAAAAACACACAAAGAATAATAAATAAACAACATACATTAAGAACTTTGGTACTATTTAGTCCCAGTTTATTGCCCAATCATGTATTGAGCTTCTTATAAATACAAATTTTTTATTTTGTATTTAGTTTGCATAGTACTAATTTCTATCATGACTACTCAAACCAATTATATATACAGATTTTGTCATACCTAAATTCCCGAGGCAACCGACACAATCAGCAAGTACTTCCATTTGAAATCTCAATTTCTTTTCATTTTTATGAAGGTTTGTTGTAATTACAACTGTACCTATCCAATGACAAGTTACAATATCTCAGCAAGTTGGTTGAAGTTAAACAGCCGTAATTGTGGCAATGAATTTCAAATGCAACATTTGTAAAAACTCTGGTACATCTTTCCAATCATTATAACCAGAACTCCAATGAAAACCTCTTTGAGCCAACATAAACCGCTCAGTGAACTCAGCCGGGGTTATGATGAAACAATAAGAAGAATCAGATGTGCTATGTACAACACTGTCCTTTCAAGGAAATGGTAGAATCCACGGAGGTTGGACAAACAATTCATCTTCAGAAGGATCTTACATGCATAACATTAGAGTTAAAAATCTGCAAAAATAGAACAGAATCAATAAAGGAAAAAAATAGGGCAGAATGATGAATAGCAAATAGTTAATTCAAAAATAAAACAGATCTCATTACCAAATTCAATTAAAGGTGAGGTTGAAACAAAAATGAAAATGTTCTAATCAGAGAAACCCCTGCCAGAGAAAAAAATAATTCAGACCTAAACTAGGATAAAAAAAAAGGAAAAACAAAAATGGTAGTGAGAAAAAAACACAAGGTCGGTGAGAATTTAAAATGATTACAAGAGAGACGTAAATTAAATAATAATAAAAACATAAACTGATAATGAGAAGAGCGAATTCAAAAACGTAAAAAGATAAACTAAAAATGATGACAAGTAAAAAAACTGCCAGATGGTTGTTGTAAAATAACCAGAGGGTTACAAGGGTCACGTGGTACTACTACCAACCAGGTAAATAACAGCTATTAACTTTGAAGTTCCATATTGACAAAACTTCAAAGACAAGAAATATCACTGTCTTACCTCATTCTCCTCTCCAATCTATTAATTCCCTTCGAGGTGCATAAAGGGTAGCAGCTCGCTCTTCTGCTTCCGTATCGTTCACTATACCTCGGCACTTTGGGAAGCCACAGTAACAAGCAAGCCGTTCATCAATTGAGAAAAATCTGTCAAATGAATAAAAGAAAGTCGGCGCAATATTTGCTAAATGTAATGGTACACACACAATTAATCCCAACAAAAGAACAAGTTTTGTATTTTTTTTTTTTTTGTGTGCGCCTAAAAGTACTCAGTTAGAGAAGAGGGAAACCTATAATCATATGTAAGCTCTTCCCACTGTTTAATGTCCCTCTTTGCAAATATTATAATATGCTCATCGCCATTAACACTGATTACTCTTGAATAGCAATTTGGCTGCATACAAACAAAAATTATACTGGTAAGCAATCAAAATAAAGTTGCATGAGTTCTTCAGTAAATAAACAAGTTGAAACGCAGTATTTCCAAACTAATGCCAACAGCATAGTAGTCAATTCCATATAGTGGTGCGAAGCAGCTATATCAGGTAGCAAGATCACTGGTATTTTTAAGTCAAGGTACACATTACATCATTTACACTAGACGTGTATATATGCTGAGAAAAAAACATAAAAGTAAAGATATTTTTAAGTCAAGGTACACATTGCATCATTTACGCTACACGTGTATATATGCTGAGAAAAAAACATAAAAGTAAAGATATTCATAAAGGATGGATGAAGCCATTAAAGTTTATGCTTGCGAAGATCAATACCCAATTGGAATAAAAAAATTAAAGGGTGGAACTCAGAAAAACAGGAGAGCACAGAACCAAAAATAAACATTTCCAAACTGAGAGGATAAAGAACAGAGGGTAAAATAGCATTGTAAAAGTCAGGGATCAACAACAACAATGCAAATCTTGAGAGGGAATAACTGGAAAGTAATGTCTGGTGTCAGAAATATAGAGAGAAAATTGGATCTTCATCAGTGAGTTGGGCTGCAGTTCCCTGCTGAATGGTCAATGCAAGCAAGTTTGGAGTAGGTTTCAGAAATGGAGACATGATTCCAATATTGTCCCCACAAAACAGCACCAAACAACACCATTTGGTAGCGAGAAAACTGAGAAAACGATTTTATAGCACACAACTAACAACTATATACCAGTATTAACCAAAGCAACAATATACTTTCATGTAAAAGAGAAACTATGTAGGTTAAAGCCTTTGAAGGTCTTATCAAACTGTTCCACAATCAATGCAAACCACAATATCAAAAGTTATTTCACAATGCTACAAATATGTCATTAGAATACGCATATCTTAAGTATCTCAAGCATACAAACCCCCATACTAAAAATTAGAAACTCCTGCAGGATCCAGTCTTCAACTAGTAATATAAAAAGGGTACAATAAGTGAATTTCAAACATCAAAATAAGAAGGCGTATTAGAATGGCAAAGATTAACAAGCAACACATGAAATCATGAAAAATATAAAATTAAATTAGAAAGAACATACTGCACAAGAGTGGTTTATTAAATGAGCAATGCTTCCTGCTCTAGTAGCATCAATGACTCGTTCATCATCGATCCGAAACATATATGTTCCAGCACCCTGCATAAGGGAAAGAAACACGGCTTACTAAATCCTTTGTAAGAACCTACATAACTATCCAGAAAGTGCAGACTGATAGTATATTGTTTGTAGCAGAAGGTGCAATAGTTGAAACATTCTTGCTCATGTTGACAGTCAAAGGTTCTATGATCCACTGTCTATTTTAGTTGAAGATTTTCGAGCTATCAAAAGTATGTTCCCTTTCATCAGAAGCATTTATTAGCTTGAAAATAATATTAATATAAGCTATTAAAGGATAGCATATAAAGTGCTTGAAATTGATGTACTAAACTTGTGTTCCCTTCCATACAAGCTCATTCGATAATTCAGAATACTTACCACCAATGAATTGTATATAAAGTGTTCTCTTCGGTCTGCTATTGGTGGTCTAACAAGTTCACCAGTGTATTCAATCACCTGAATAAATAAAGTTAAGTTGTCCACCACCCTTAAATGTATAAATGCTATAACAATAGATAATGCAAATGGAAAATATTCTCCTTACCATGTCTCCACCTTTATGTGGATGCTTTGCAAAGATGCCAAATCCATGAATTCTTGATTTCCCTTGAAAAAATCAAACATTTAATTTAATGTAAATCAGGGTCACTCCATAGTTAAATCTCAAATCACAACCCTGATAAGATATAGTGAACTATGCAAAAGAGTAGACAATTCCCCTTTCCCCGACTATTTTCAAAAATATATATTGACAGAACTATTCCTACCAAATGCAAGCCTCTTCCGAAAGGTTTCCCTCATGTACTCATATTTTTCAGAGATAGAAAGTATGTTGTTTGATGCGTCAATCAGAGATGTTCTTAGCCTTTGTTGGCTACAAAAAAATTTAGAGCAGACTCCTCTGCCAGAAGGCTCTGGGTCATTTAATGATCCATGCTGGCAGTATCCACCTACTAAGTAAGGCTGATTCTCCACGAACAACCGTTTCAACGATGCAGCCGCAAGTGCTTCAGGTTCTTTTCGACCTCTCCTGCCAAAGTAATCATATGGCTCTGCCAAGAATAAGGAATTATTTAATAAATTAACTTTAAAATATTGTAACAGAGCTAAAATGTAGAACTCATCAAGTGGAAAAAGGTGACTCGTTGTGCATACCCATAACCCAATCCAAGACAGTATCACTTTGCTGTTTTCAGTGGCTCAAACACAGTTTTGAACTAAGATGACTAGATAGATTAAGGGTGGCGAGCGTTTTGAAATTGTACTTAATCTTGATTCCTAAGAGATGTGAAACTGTTTTGACATATCATAACATCTTCCAAATCGAAAATAATGGCCTAGAGGGTCTTTCAGCCTGTGTGTGACTTAGGCCCCTCTCTTAGGGTCAATGTTCCAACCTCTGATCCATTAGCATTGTTGAGATCATTGCATACAAGATATTATCCACTTTAACATTAGTTTTGAACCTCACAATTTTGTGCTTAGAAGAATATTTACAAAATCACCCTTAGCCTCAATTCTTAGATGATGTGTTAGAATAATTATTAAATTTATGTATGTTAGAGTGATTATTAAGTCTAAAGTAGGGATTGGTGTGTGGGGAACTACTTCCAGATGTACCTATGAGTGTAGTACAACCTATGAGAATGCATGTATTCATCAGCCGATTTTGCCAAACCCAATAAATGGGTGACTTGGAATTGATCTTTAAAAAAAAACACTGCTCTAGGGCATTTTACACATCAGATTGGCTACTATGCCACGCTGCCCTAGAACACAACTATTTCCCTTTCCAGATGGATCCAAAAACTGTTTAATAAACAGTCAATTGTAGACCCAATTAAATCAAAGAAAACCAATTTTAAGCAACGTGATTTGAGTATGCCTGCCACTAGTCCAGTATGAATCAAAGTAAGTGATATGACCTCAGTTTATGTTATATTGGAAATAAGTGAAACTGAGCTAAAGATTGTATACTCCAAAATGATAATCATGAACAAGTATTTATGTAAAATAACTAAGTAACAAGGCAACAGCTAATTAATTAAAGATCACCAAACATAATTTCTATTTTTTTTATTGGTTGCTAGAGGTTAAGCTAGCGAATCATTTGAAAGAGTCAATTTGTTTTAGTAAGACAAGTGTCAAAATCATACCACTTCTAGCACAACCAGATGGATTGGGCGGTGGTTCATAGTCTGAACATAGACCAGCTACTCGAACTATACGATCATCAGCAACAGAATGTTCATTGGACGGCTGCCTATGTCTCTTGCAGAAAGAAAGTAAGCGTATGCACTGATCTTCATCATCATCAACAGAGAGTAGATAGAGCCTATCCTCATTTTCAAGCTATAAATAAAATAATAAAAATAAATAAATGGGCAATGACATATTTTTGAATAATAAATGTATCAAGTTGGGAGATAAATACCTCAACACAGAGACCAGCAGCACGTGCACAGAGTGGATGATATGCTACTCGACAAGAACTATTTGAACACTGCAGAATTAAGATTAGAAAAAAAGAATGCACTCAAAATTTAAAAAACAAAAACAGAAATCTCTTACTGTAAACAAATGCTAGTTAAGAAGCTGAACATACATGCATAAACACACGTAGAGTGTATATCAAGTGAGAGTAAGACAAGCTAATATTGACCCCTATAATTGATGTTCAAGAATAATTGTACTTGTAATCTTGACCATTTTTATATATTTGTGGTAGCTACTAGAGTTCAAACCTATTATACTCCCCAACACAATAATTTCAAAAATTAACACTGAAATTCATACATGTTTTATTGTTACTTTAGGTATAAGGGTGCTAATTGATCATTTGATGTTGATTAGGAAACAGATTTGTTAATCTTGTTATCAAGAGTATCCTACCTATTCACCAAGAAAATTCTAGCTTAAACTACTCTTTATTTTAAAAATCAGACGACTTACTTGGATGCAGGCACCATAAGATACACCACATATGCTGCATAGCAACTTCCAGCGGTCCTGTTCAGATACAGAATTAAAAGGAAAGCAAATAGAAATGCAGTCTGTAGTTATAACACTGAATGATAAAATCATTTACACGAGCAATTTGGTAAAAAAGAAAAACTAAGATGTTTGTAGCCAAGAACTTCAAGACAAAAGCTAAACAAGGGAAAATAGAAAGAAATTAGAATAAATAGCAATGGAAACCTACCTTACTGATTCTACTCAAACCATCAATAGGCTCCATTCTCTTGACATCAGCTAAACAAGTTTCTGGTAAAAATGTCAACAGTTAGAAAACATATCCAAATTAAGGAGTAAAAAAGAGTAAATAAAGCCATACACAAACAAACCAGGTATCCACATGGCACAAGCCAAATGAGCCCACCGGCCATCTGTAGTAGGCTTCATTGCACCACCTAGAACAAAATCCATTAGATACCAAAGACATACAGTTCTACTTTTAATTCAGTGTATATATTAAAAGATTCCAGCATACCTATGAGTGGACACAAGCAGCAAGGTGGAGGTGGAGCTCCGGAACGACATAAGTTGCATAACCATAGCACCCCGTTAACAGGTTCTAGTTCTCCATAACATCTAGCATGGACCTAAATGAACATCGTAATTTTTGGTTCAAACACAATAAATGGATGGAATAGTACAGCTCTAATGATACATTCAAACATTGAATAAAAAAGTTACAGAAGCCATACCATCATTCTGCATTTGTCACACTGCAGAAATAGATTGTTCTCATACTCCTACAAGATAAATAACTCCCATTGAGCAAGCAAAACATGAGGTAAAATTATATACAAACAAACAGCATAGGTAATAACATTTCTACATTGTCAGAATGAATTCAAATCTTGGAGAAAGGAGAAATACTAATTGAACAAAAGAGCATGCAATCATAAAAAAACACAAGAAGGAGCTCTAAAGGATTGAAGAGGAAAACAAAAACCCTACCTCGTCCATGTGACACACATTGCAAGGAAATAACATTTCTATTTCCTTAAAATGGATTTAAACCACAGGAGAAGGGAGAAATAAGAGACAAAAAGTTGCAACTGAAAGAGCAACCAAGTGTCTAAAACAACAAGCAGGAGTTCTAGAGAATTGAAAAGGAAAACGAAACTCTACCTCGTCCATGTGGCACACGTTGCACTTATCGAGGTCAAACCAGTTAATATGAACTTGTCTATAACCAAGAGGCAAGTTATTATGTCTTTGGGAACCTAACTTGCAAGATTTCCTTGAAGAGATTTTAGATTTAGACAATCCCTGAAAATAACAACACTTCTTTCAGTAAAAAGAAAGCATCAGGTACACAACTTGAAAAGTACATGTACTCTGGCAAAATCGCTTGGTTGGCTCAAGAACTTGAATAAAGCATAATGAGAGAGATGAAGCTTAGCAATAATCATATGCAGCCAATAAAAAAGAATATTAGAGAGAAGGGAAGCGCATGACAAGATTGCGCAATGCATGCAAAATTGTCAACTTGGTACAGCAACAACCATGTTCTATCCCACTATATGAATTGATAACACTATTCAGCTATATCATAAACAAAAACACTTTACAGCTTACTATGTCTTACGTTCAATAAATTATAATATTTTCAGGATAATTCTATTAGTTTCCAAACCATCAACTTTATACTCCAGATCAAAAACAGAAGAACTAACTTATAATTAAAGAACATACCTGTATAAGTTTAAGCACCTTAGGATTGGAGAAACCAAACATATCAGACCCAGATACGTAGCCCTTTTCTACCCCACCTTTAGCAAGACTACCTTCAGAAGCATTCTTTTCCATTTTTTTTATCTTTTTGAATATCTCGCTCCAACAAGCAGATGGAGTATTACCGCTGAACTGCAGCAAGCATTCATCATAACATGATTAACACAAGACATTAGCATTAGAAATTATCATATAAATCCTGCTATTAACCAGGCGAAACTAAGTCAACAAGGTGGGGAATTTAGTTAAGTAATTTAACAACTAACAAATAAACATATAAATCCTGCTATTAACCAGGCAAACAGTATGCCACCATGGATATTAATTTATGTCATCAGAAACAAAAAATTACAAAAATTTTAAAAGGAAAAGGGCTGGCATATGTCAGAGATGGTGAAATCAATATATTTAAAGGGGTTACTCCATAAAATAAATATATAATTATAAACATTACATGATTTAAAATCAAACTATCAGAGAAACAAATGTCTACATTACAAAATAATTTCTTATAAAGCAAAAACAAATCAACTCTTATAGTAAAAACCAACCTGCTCGCCACCATCAACTGTCACTCTAAATAGAGGACGAACTTTGGACTCTGGATCTCTCAACACCTCCATCTTGTAAGGAGCAAAAACTTCTGGGTCTAAACAACAAAAAAAAGCAGGTCATGGAAGGTGAAAAAACTATAAAATCAGAACTACAAGAATTAAGATATTAAATTTGAAGAATATGACATGTTTGACTGAGCTTTTAAAAAAACAGCCAAAAGAATGTAACAATTCAACATCCAACAGCGATAATAAATGTTTCACCAGCAACTGAAGTAAACTTCTTCACTGCTGTGTACCCTTCAGGCCAGATAAACCTTCCATCTCTGAATGCAGAATCTTCAACTATTTTTCCTGAATAAAAACAAAGAAGTTCTTAACATCCCTTTGGTTGCACTGACCATTTGGCAACTGCCAAAATGCCAATAATCTAGAAGTAACACCAAAAAAGGGAAGAGCACAAAAGAGAAGCCACCCTCTTTGCCTATACAAAATTAAAAAATATGCATGCAGTAAATCCAGAGACCATCTTTCAGTCATTGCATTATTAGAGAACAAGGTAAATTCTTTTCAGCACACTGTACAGTACAACTTGTTCACCCTTGAATATAACAATATTAAAAGAATCTAAATTTGATCCAATGTCAGCATAAAAGTCTGGACACTGACAAATAAGCAAGAAGATGCCACACGATTGGAGTAGCTAAAACATCTCACTATTGAAAACTAAAGAAAAGATTTTAAATACATGGCATCACAAGATTGATTGTTAGATTAAAATTGTCTCAATGATGCATGTCAATTAATCAAATTATATCCAGGTAAAAAATACTTATCAAAGGTCAAGCCTTTTGCTTGGAAACTGGTACTTAGAGCATCTCCAATGGAAGCTGCTTACAATAGCTCCTCACGAATAAAAGCATTATATTTTAGTGACTTCTATACATATATTGCTTAAATTTAAAAGAGTTGCTTAGAAATTGAAGAAAGATGCTTACGTAAGAAACTCTCTACACTTTATAAGCAACTCGTATATGGAACTCACACTAAAATAATATTTTTGTTAATAAGCAACTAATTGCTCTTAACCTTTTTAAAATAAAAAGCCTTGCAGCTGGTTCAAGAGTCTCCTCATGTCTGTGTTGGCGACTTGCAGCAGAGGGTCCTCTGCAAGTTTTGACAGACTATCAGGGTTTTTTCATTATACAGTGAAGAGTTTTGGGTACAGTGTATTTGATTGGAGTATAATGCCTGAATCTAAGAGAGCCTATACCCCAAAACATGTTCTGAAATAAGAATTAGGACTTTATTTATTATTTGCATTCAGATCATAGCTGTTTCAAGCAACTAGTTACTTTATACATGCAAAATGATAATGACAAGAATCACTGCATTCTTGAGATGTTGCCTCTTCTAATATGTAAAGAAAAAGGCAAACTCCTCATAATCATCCTTTTCTATCCAGTACTAACTAAAATAACTAAGCTATTTATGTATCCAAGGAAGTACTTCCAAATCCTTAATTTATCCTATGAAAGGAAGATTACCGAGTTGAAGAGAGTAAATAAAAGGTTGTGTTTTGATGGTTGTCTTGGAAATCAGTAAGAAAAATTGGAAACATGACCATATTGCACAGTTAATGAAATAAGGATTCAATCAGGTAAAAAGAGTTCGACATGAAGAAACTCTTGGAAATATATAAATATTTAAACAATGGTAATCAAGAAAAGTTACCAAGGCTTAGAATTTGGAGGTCTCCTAATTCGTAAGGAAAAGTTTCAACATTTTCCAGAGCCATTAAAGTCCTCTCGCCATTTAAACAATCATCGCCTGAATCTGTACATCCTCCTTCCTCTCTACTTACATTGTTACAATTATCAGCTGCACATCTTTTCTGCAACTCTAGCATCTCCAAAGGAAGCTTCTGTTCATTTAAATATCTGTTTGAGAAAAATAATTGCAAAATCAACAAATTTGAGCAACCATGTTCAACTTCAGGTACCAATGCCTAGAGAGATTAGAAAATACATTACACAGAATACAAGCTTAGCTCGTTAATTTGATTAGCAAATTATGTATGAGCACAATTCCTTATTCAGCAACTAAAGCACAAACATAATATAGTGCACTTCAAGGAATTTAAGACCGCATATCAAGAAAAAAAAAACTGAAAACTTCAAGCCATTTTTAGGTGATTATAAAGGAAAAGAAGTTTATCAAACTTGCTTCAACAGTATAATATGAAATCTTCATATTCTTCAATGCAGTATTTTATAGTAGACACTCAATCACATTAGATAAATTATAGGAGCTGAAACAGCAAAACATTAATTTTGTCCAATAATAAGGGAAAATCATTTTATGGTTCACAACTTTTGATGTTCTATTTAACAAATATGATAACAGATAAAAAAGAAAAAAAGACAAGATTAACATTACCTTTTTGCCTCTTCTAAGCCTTCAATGAAACTATGTTTCTTGCATTTTGAGTGTAGATCGGTAAGAAGTCCACTGAGAAATGATTTCACCTGTTGCAATCTAACCCTAGAGAACAGGAAGAGTATACAACAGAGATACACATCTTAAAAGGAGGAAAAGATCACACAGTATAGAAATAATAGTCTCCCAGTAAATATTTAAAACCATTATCCTTAATTTTCCCAGAATATCAAACCTTGCAAAGTCATGGGTGCCAAAAAATTGGACAGGAACTGATCTTCCTCCCAAACTCATCTTTAAACCCTTACAGTTGCTAGCAAGTGATTCGTCCAAAACAACAGCCGGCCACATTGCATGGCCTGCAAAATAATAAAAAGACACAAGGATAGATGTTAAAAATTAACAAGCCCTAATAGTAACTAGAAATGCCAATAATAAAGAAATAAGGTAAATTGAAGTAGACATAGTTTGATCTCCTGAAAATAGAGTTTACAAGAAGGATGTAAAACATTGGTAAGATTAAAATTTCTTATATTCTGCTTTCTTCTATAAGCTGAGCTTTGTTTTAACGTGAAGGAGGATAGACAGCATATCAGCCTCCTTCAGTAAGATACCAGATACAAGTTAATAATTTACCATATTAAGCTCAATTTTACTGCTTGAATTAGAGAACCATGGGATAGATTGAATACCGGTCTACTTCAGTATGATACCAGATACAAATTAATGATTTACCATACCACATTTAAGAAGTGCGCATACCAAATCAACGCCGCGACAATAATAATAATTCAAAGTGGTGCAGTAAAATCCTAAAAGATAGGACGTCAATAATAAAGTTTTCCACACAGAACCATTGCAAATAGAACAAAACAAGATTGAGCACAGACCTGTTAGCTTAGCCCATATGATATCCCCAGGCTCAAAGTCTTGACAATCATCCAAACTTGCAGCCATTGCAAGCATCTCTTCAACATCATAATCAGAGACATTGTTGTCACGAACTTTGGCAAGATTCAAATTTAAATGTTTCACCTCATCACGTGAAACATGGAATCTAATATTTTCATTTGAAAGAATTAAATTTTCCTCATCTCCATCATCATACTTGACCTGCACACAATTATTAATGAAAGGATGAAATTTCAAACAAGCTCAAATACATAGATCAAAGTTGCACCAAATTTTTCACTCAAAGCTATCCATATCATTCAAGTAATAATTTACATAATTAAGGGCCATACATGATGTATCTTAGTTTCCTTATCATAACCTCTGACATAGCCAGTGTACGCTTTCAAATCCATGGGCCAATAAACCTGCAGAAAACAAGGTCAACATCAAAAAATCGTGATTACATGAACAAACTCAATGGAATGAACATACAATGTAAAGGTTACAAAACATAACCTTGCATCTTAATCCAACAAACACCTCAGGATCAGCATCATCAAAACTCAACCTGCAGCAAGTCCAATTAACAATCATTTAAGGCTTCCTTCTACCATACAGAAATCACAAACCCACAAAAATAAAACATCACAACTTATCCACAGAACTAAGCATTGTACTTCCCCCTACATACTAACCAAATCACAACATTATGAAACTCTAATTCCTTCAGTACAAACAAGCACAGCATTTGAAAATGAATAATAAAGCAAGAAAAAAGAAAGAAACATGTTTCTTTCCCGCAAATGAGACCTAACTATTAAGATTTTCCCTCCCCACAACAAAACACGAAGCAAAAATTCAAGTAAAAGCTCAAATTCCCGGAACATCTATTTGAACCAAGGTTTAAACCAGCAATACCTTCTCAAGTCAGAGAATTCCTAAGCAGGGCCTCGAGGAACATTTACTCAATTAAAATTTCCCCCTCCCAACAACAAAAGCGGAAGCTGAAATTCAAGCAAAAGCTCAAATCCACCGACATTGTATTTCTAAAGTTCAAACCGCGATACTTTATTTTTACTTAAAACCCAGAAAACTCCAGAGCAGAACCAAGAATCCCCAATTTCCAAAAGAACAACATTTTATCTCGCAATGCACCCAACACAGAGTAAGAAGAAGTAAATTACCCGACCCATTTCTTCACAGGGCGAGAATCAGGCGACATTTTCGGCAAATTCTCCAAGGAACCACACTTAACATTCCCAGCAGCACCAGAATTCCCAAATTGGTTTCGGCATTCCCTCAATCGAGGTCCGTCAGCATCCCCAATCGCAGTGTTCAAATCCACGCCCAGCCTCTCCAACTCAGTGCTCCCAATTTTCCTCTTCTTCAGCAGCCTTTTCTCATCCTCATTCTCATCCGCATTGACCTTGCCCTCGGTCTTGCACAGCGAATCGTAAAACGGCGCCGTGGAAGGGGAATGCCTCTTGCGGCGGCGCGAGTAGACGAAGAGCAGGGGAGGCTTGGAAGAAGGAGGCTGGGAGGAGGACGATGAGGACGACGTCGTCTTCTTGTGGTCGTGGTTGCCGAAATGATGATGCGCCGCGAGAGTGGTGAGTTTTCGAGCCTTGACCTTCTTGGACATGACGTTGGAGGAGCCGCTTGCCGTGACGCGGCAGGGCGACGTGGCGGAGTAGAGATGGTCGAGGGGAAGGTAGCGGATGGGCGTGCCACGCGTGGTGTGCACGTCGACGGTGGCGTCTTCGTCGCCGCCTCCAGCTTCCTGGAACGCCGGTGCCATGTGCAAGGGTAGGAAATTGGAGAGAAAGAGCTCTGGCTAGGGTTTTGGCGATAGAATGAGAAAAGAGAGAGAATTAGAAAGTGGTGTGTTGTGTGTGTTTGATTTGGAGGGAGAGGGTTATTGGCCAAATAATTCTGTTTCCCGCCGTGTGGAAACACACACTCACACTCCTCACTCTCCTTTTCTTCAAAGTGAGATTGAAAGAGAGAGAGAGGTGCACACAACACAGCTCTTGAGTTGCGCACACAACAACAATAAAAAGGCTAAAGAAAAAGAATCTATTATCAATAATAATAATAACCACTGCAAGATTATATCTGAAAATCTCCTCCAAGACACCATTAACAACACACTGTCTTCGCTATCATTTTCACCTGCAAGTCTTCTTCTTTCCTCGATTTGTGTAAATTGAATTCTTCAGTGAATATTTGTTCATTAAGAAAATTATTTTTCACATGTATGTATAAAAGTTAATTTTAAGGTACTTTTATAATTTGTTAAAGATTTAATTGGGCTAAATAATGGGTTTTTTTTAGTATGTTATTGATAATTAATATATGTCATGAAACTTTACCATGTCAGTGGAATTTTTTTTTTTCTCCGTCCATGAAATTCATATCGGGACCCAAATCACACACATACATGCTAGTAATTATATTCTTAACTTATATACATAAATATAACTAATTAGTATAAACATTAATTGAAAAAGTAGTTAATGTTATTAATCAAATTTTGAGAAGAAAAAAACTATCCTTTATTAAAAACTAACGTGAAAATAGATAAAAAATCATTAGAAATAGAATAATACCAATATTTTAGGTATGTGTTGGAATGATATTTTCAGATAATATAAAATTGGTGTTTTTACAGCAACGATATAAAACTGGTAAAGATTTTGATAAATAATATGAAATTGGTAAAGATTTTTTAAATAAGATGATATTCGTTAAGACTTGTTTATGTATAGTTTGTTGCATAATGCGTCAGACTTTTTCTTTATTTATATTTGAATGCTGAGATTTTAAACTGTCGTGTTTTTAATACAGTACCCTGACTAACGTTTAAAAATTTAGTGAGGCTGGTTTCGGTATTTTGATTTTTTTAATTAATATTTTCTACTCAAAGTAGGTTTTTATTGTCATGATTGTTTATTTGTCATCCATGCTTAAGGAAGGTTCTATTGTTTTTACTACATAAAATAAGCTTTGATTGTTTCTATACTTTTTCATCACATAATTGATAACGATAGATGACATGTTTATATTTTATTTGTTCTATTATTTTAAATTTTTATATTTAATATTAATTTTGTTATGAATTAATAGTCGTTCGTTAATTTTATATAGTTATTTATATGATTGATATTTGTATAAATATGATTTATTACTCTTCTTATAAATATTTGTATTAATTATTTGATTTGTATCTTTTATGGGTTACTATCTTGTATCTATCAATAGGATTTTTTTTATTACAAATAAGACACAGAAAAGTTGTTTCCTATCCTTTGATCTTTATTTTTTTCATTTATTTCTCCTCTTTATTATTAGCTTTATTTTATAACACGATGCTCTAATGCTCTAACCAACTACACGCCGGTGAAAACATTTTTTCTCTTTAATAACAGTCTGCGTGTCTCAATCTAGGCTCTTTCTAATCATTTCCTCATTTACAATTTCATCTTGTATTATTATTTTTGTCATAAAAATGATTTGACTTTATCAATTTTCATCTCAAATTATTATTTTTATTATGATGATTATTATTACTATTATTTTATGTATTAATTCTAAACATGTCAAACCTTACAAATTTTGAATTTGTGACCCTTGATATTATTAGAAATAATTATACTTATAATGGATTTTAAATATTAAAATACATTTAGATGTAATGGGTCTTGGTGATACCATCAAAGAAATAAATAAAGTATATGAGCAACTAATTTGCTCCCGCGACAATAATATTGTGAAAAGATACTTCATAAATATTATGAATTTATTTCAGACCTTTATATGGTTGAACAAAGCAATAAATTTTTGATGAAAAATCATGAGATCTGCCCAATTGGTTCTGCTTCATTCCCAGAAGTTAATGCAACAATAAATATTGTGAATTTATTTCATGTCTTTGTATAGCTTAACAAAGTAATGAGCTTTTGATAATCATGAAACATGTCTAATTATCTTATTGGTTCTACTTCATTCCCATAAGTGAATGTTGCAATAAATATTATGATTTTATTTAATGTCTTTGTATAGTTGAACAAAGGAATGAACTTTTGATAGAAAATCGTGAAATATGTCCAATTGATTATACTTCATTCGCATAAGTGAATGCAACAACTTTGGTTTATATTTTCATGATCGTGATATTGATTATGGACATGATTATAAAGAAAATTTAAAAGACATATTTTGTCACCATAAATGGCATAATAATGTGAAGAAGGAAAAAGAAAAATGTGAAAATATTGACAAATAAGATGAAAGTATATATTATCATCACAGTGACAAAGGCCGTTTTAGTTGTACTTTCGTACACCAAACATCTTACAAAAAATGAGAAGAACATAAAAACACACTTTGCTTATGAAGATGATTATTCTGATTATGGCCATATGGATGTTTATTCTCTTGATATTGTTATTTTCTTTGTTAAACCAAATGGAAGCATTGATCACCTCATTGGTTATGAAAATGTTAAAAAAAGATTTTCTCATATTGATATTTTTGTATGAAGAATGAATATTGGCACTAGCACGAATGATGAAGATATATGTCTCATTGATAGTGCAACAACTCATACAATTCTCAAGAGTACTAGATTTTTCTCTTATCTGGTAATGCGAGGAGTCAATGTTAGTATTATTTATGGTACTACAAATACAATTGAAGGCTCTAGAAGAGCTATTTTACTTCTACCAAGAGGTACAAGATTGCATATTAAAAATGCATTTTAGTCTCCTAAGTCTAAGAGAAACTTATTAAGTTTCAAGGATATTTGTCTAAATGCATATCATATCGAGACAAACAATGAAAAAGATATGAAGTATCTTTAAATCTCTACGATTGAGTTAAAAAAAAGTGTATTGGATAAATTATCAACATTTTCTTATGGTTTGTACTACACGTATATTAGTACAATTGAAATGCATGTCATGGTAAACTATAAGTTTACGAATCAAAATGAATGTCTTGTTTGACATGATCAGTTGGATGATTTGTACTATGCATATATTAGTACGATTAAAATTCATGTCATGGTGAACTAGAAGTTTACGAATCAAAATGAATTTATTGTTTGGGATGATCAATTAGGTCATCCTCGATCTATTATGATACGAAAAAAAAGGTTGAAAAACTCATGTGAACACCCACTTAAGAGTAAAAAAACTTGTGTAGAACGAATCCTTAGAAAAAATTGATAATAAGACAATCCTTAGAAAAAATAGAAATGAGTCAATCTCATTTTTAGAACGAATACAGGGTGATATTTGTGGTCCAATACACCCACCATGTGGATAATTTATATATTTCATGGTTTTAATTGATGCATCAACTAAATGTCACATATTTATTTATTATCAACTCGAAATCAAGATTTTCAAAGTTATAAGTATAGTTAAGAGCCCACTTTCTAAATTATCTGATTAAGAAAATTTGTTTTCATAATACTGGTGAAATTACTATTAGGAACAAGGTAGTAAAGGAGACAATGAGTTTATGGGTCTTTATCCTTATATAGTGCTCTACTCAGACTTAGATTCATAACAATCTCCCCCTCAAGGGTGAATCCCTTCAACCACGAGTACTACTTTTCTGCCATTTTCTATACCGTCGTTCTTCTTAACGGGACACGCTTACCTGGGACCCTTGCCAGGAAGACTTTCAATACTAGGACCATATTGCACTCGTCTGAGCCGGTTTTAACCATCAATTTTGATACCACTTGTTAGGTTTACAGAGGAGGAGGTTTCATTGGGGAAATACAACACCAATGAGACTTGAGCCCAATCGCACAAGGAATTGACACCACATAAGGAATTGACACAAGAAATAAAAATACTTCCTAGCGTAGTCGTGGACGTAGGCATACACATTGTACGTCGAACCACGTTAAATTCTATGTGTCTATTTTTCTCTCATTTATTATTTTCTTTATTGCCTTGTTTCTAACAATTACATCTCATGTTTTTCATGAGTATTATATATCAATTGGATTTGAAGTCGAGCATCTAGTAGCACATGTTCATACTCAAAATAGACTTGCGAAATAATTACTAAAACGTCTAAAATTGGTTGCAAGATTATTACTTATGAGAGCTAATATTCCAATGGCTACTTGGAGATATGCAATTTTGCATGTTGCATTATTGATTCGCATCAAGCCAACAAGTTATCACAAATACTCTATTATGCAATTGGTTTTTGGTCAGTGACCTCATATTCTCATGTAAGAATTTTTTTTTTAGTGTGGTGTATACGTTTCAATTTTCCCACCAAAAGGGATTATGATGGATCCTCATAGACGATTGATAATATATGTTGGTAAGTGTGGGTAAAAAATTCAATTTTGATGATCCAATCCATTTTTTCTATGATTCAATCCATTTAATATCCATTATATTAAAAATCCAATCCATTTAAAATCCATTTTATTGGATCTGGATATCAATCTAATCTACATTTTATATATTTTATGGATTAGATATCCATTCTCGAAATCTAGATTTTCAAAATGGATAATCCAAAATATCCAATCCAAATTTTCACTTTATATTTTTTATTAGATTAGGCTAAATGTTGAGACGGACTAGCCCAAATTTAGTTGTACTTGATTGAGTTGGCGTGACCCTATACAAAATTTGGCCGAATTAGGCAAAATTCTGTCAAGTCGGTCCCGATCGAGATTTGACCCAGTTGGTCCTGGACAAAATTTGGAAGCATTCGGCCAAATCTGTCAATTTCTTTGGTGTCAACCATATGGACACAAATTTGGATTCACATTCATTATTTGGATCCAAAATGGATGTGGATTAGATTTTCGATAGGGTTGACACCATAGAATTTGGCAGATTTTTTGTCGAGGCTAACGATGCAAAATTTCAGCATGGGATGAACTTGGATGACTTTCGAACGAATTTCAGTCAGGGACGACGTGACCAAATTTGGGCTAAGGTCAACTCGACAAAATTTCAGTCGAGACCAACTTCACCGGATTCAACTGAATTTCAGCCAAGGCCGACTTTGCCTAATACGACCAAATTTTGGCCAGAGCCGACTTGGCCAAATATGGCCACATTTGGGTTAGGTCTTGATCAGTCAAATTTCGGTCAGGGTTGACTCCACTAAATTCGTCGGTCGGGACCGACTTGATTGAATATGGCCAATTTTCGATCACAGTCGACTAAGTTGAATATAGTCAAATTTTGTTTGGAACTTAGTCGACCGAATACGGCTAAATTTGGGCAAGTGCCGACTTGACCAATCTTGGTCTTGACCAACTCGACTGAATTTGGCTAAATTTAGGTTAAGACCGACTTGTCTAAATAGGACCAAATTTCGGTCGCGATCGACTCTGCCGAATTCGACCAAATTCAGGCCAGGACCAACTCGGTCAAATTTTGGTCGAGGCCAACACGATCGAATTCTGACCGGAGTTGACTCGACTGAATTCGGCCAAATTTCGGTTGTGGTCAACTCAGTTGAATACGACCAAATTTCGATCGTGGCCAACTCATTTGAATACGACCAAATTTCACCCTAGGTCGTCTCAGCCAAATACGACCAAATTTGGGTAAGGGCTGACTCAGCCAAATCTCAATCGGGGCCAACTCGATTGAATTCGACCAAATTTTGACTGGAGCCAACTAGGCTGAATACAACCAAATTTTGGTCGCGGTTGTCTCGGCCGAATACGGTCAAATTTTGTCTAGGTCGACTCAACCCAATGCAGTCAAATTTGGGTCGGGGTGAACTCAACCGAATACTTCCAAATTTTTTCCAGGACCAGCTGGGCCAAATTTCGATCGAGACCGACTTCACAGAATTTGGCCAAATTTTGTATATGGTCACGCAAACTCAATCAAATACGACTGAATTTGGATTAGTCGGTCTCAACTTTTAGCCTAAACTAACAAAAAATACAAACTCAAAATTTGGATTAGATATTTTGGATTATCCATTTTGAAAATCTAGATTTAGAGAATGGATATCCAATTCATAAAATATATAAAATATATATCAGATTGATATCTATATCCAATAAAATGGATTTTAAATGGATTGAATTTTTAATAAAATAGATATTAAATGGATTAGATCATAGAAAAAATAGATTGGATTATAAAAAATGGATTTTTTGCCCACCCTTGATTAGAATTTATTGACACATCTCTTCACATATTAAATGTCAGAATAGAAAACCAATAAAAAAATATTGTCAGCCAACATCTAAACACTTTTCTAAAATCATCCATCTAATGATAGCAGAGATCTGCAAAAGCTTCAAATTATTGTTTTTGCATAAGTACCTATTTTCGGTAAAATAATGTTCTTTTTCTTTTTCCAATCAATAAGAAACTTGAAGAAGGATAAACAACAAAGAATAATCTTAGCTATACTGCAACCAGTAAACCAAAGCATCACTATTTTATGAAAGAATCAAGTATTGCAATCCAATAATGTGAGACGTGCGACGTGCGACGTGAAACGTGAAACGTGGGACGTGCGACGTGAAACGTGAAACGTGAAACGTGGGACGTGCGACGTGAGACGTGAAACGTGGGACGTGCTACATGGGACGTGGACGTGATAGGTGAGACGTGGAACGTGCGACATGAGACGTAGGATGTGAGACGTTGGACGTATGACGTGAGACGACGTGGGATGTGACGACGTGGGATGTGAGACGTGAGACGACGTGGGAGTGGGACATGAAATGTGAGACGTGTGACGTGGGACATGAGACATGGAACGTGAGACGTGGGATGTGAGACATGGGACGTGGGACGTGGGACATGGGACGTGAGACGTGGGATGTGGGACGTGAGACGTGGGACGTAGGACGTGGGACGTGAGACTTAAGACGTGAGATGTGAGACGTGAGACGTGGAACGTGAAACGTAAGACGTATTACGTGAGACGTGGGGTATGGAACGTGAGACGTGGGACGTGCTACGTGAGATGTGAAACGAGAGATCTTAGATGAGAGACAAGAGACGTGAAACGTGGGAGGTGAAACGTGGGACGTGGGACGTGGGACGTGAGACGTGGGACGTGAGACGTGGGACGTGGGACGTGGGACGTGAGACGCGGGACATGAGACGCGGGACGTGGGACGCGGGACGTGGGACGTGAGACGTGGAACGTGAGACCTGAGATGTGTGACGTTGGACGTGAGATGTGTGACGTGAAACGTGAGACGTGAGACGTGGGACATGGAATGTGGGACGTGAAACGTGGGACGTGGGACGTGATGCGTGACATGTGAGACGTGAGAGACGAGGGACGTAAGACGTGAGATGTGAGAGACGTGGGATGTGGGAGACGTGCGACGTGAGGCGTGAGACATGAGACGTGTGACGTGAAACGTGAGACGTGCGACGTCCGACGTACGACCCGTTAACACTAAACCTTGGAATTTATATTCATAAACTTTAAAGTTTACAATTTAATTGAAAATTTTAGAAGTTTAATAAAATAATTGTTAATGTATTCATAAATTTGTACTAACAAATTTAAATTATACTCTTGTAAAAAAGTGTATTAATAAAAATATATTAAATACATATAAAATTGAAAGAATAAAAACATGATGGTAAAAGTAATAATTAATGTTTATTTAACACATAAAAATAAAAATTATGACAACAATAATTTATATTTATTGAACTCTTAAATAATCGAAAGGAAGCAGAGAATGATCTGAAAAGTTAAACTAAGGATGAACAAAAAATCTAATTTTCATTATCCAATCCATTTTTTTCTATGATCCAATCCATTTAATATTCATTTTATTAAAAATCCAATCCATTTTATTGGATTTGGATATCAATCTGATATACATTTTATATATTTCATGGATTGTATATCCATACTCTTAAATCTAGATTTTCAAAATGGATAATCCAAAATATCATATCCAAATTTCCAGTTTATATTTTTGGTTAGCTTAGGCTAAAGGTTGAGACGGATAACCCAAATTTAGTCGTATTTGATTGAGTTGGCGTGACTTTATACAAAATTTGGCTGAATTAGGCCAAATTCTATCAAGTTAGTCCCGATCAAAAATTGGCCAAGCTGGTCTTGGACAAAATTTGGAAATATTCGGTTGAGTTCACCCTGACCCAAATTTGACTGCATTGGGCTGAGTCGACCTATGCAAAATTTGACCGTATTCGGCCGAAACAACCGCGACCAAAATTTGGCTGTATTCAGCCTAGTTGGCACAAGTCAAAATTTAGTCGAATTCAATCGAGTTGTCCCCGATTGAGATTTGGCCGAGTAGGCCCTGACCTAAATTTGGTCATATTCGGCTAAGTCTGCCTAGGGTGAAATTTGGCAGTATTCAAATGAGTCGGTCACGATCAAAATTTGGCCATATTTAACTGAGTCGGCCACGACCGAATTCAATCGAGTCGGCTCCGGTCAAAATTCGATCGTGTTGGCCTCGATCAAAATTTGACCGAGTTAGTTCTGGCCTGAATTTGGTCATATTCGGCAGAGTCAATCGCGACTGAAATTTGGTCATATTTAGGCGAGTCGGTCGGTCCTAACTTAAATTTGGCCAAATTCAGTCGTGTTGGTCATAACCAAAATTTGGTTGAGTCGACACTAACCCAAATTTAGCCGTATTCGGTCGAGTAAGTCCTGAACAAAATTTCACTATATTCAACTTAGCCGGATGTGATCGAAAATTGGCCATATTCAGTCAAGTCGGTCCCGACCGACGAATTTAGTGGAGTCATCCCTGGCTGAAATTTGACTGATCAGGCCTTGACCCAAATGTGGCATTATTTGGCCAAGTCGACTATGGGCAAAATTTGGTCGTATTAGGCAAAATCGGCCTTGACCAAAATTCAGTCTAATCCAATCAAGTCGATTTCGACTAAAATTTTGTTAAGTCGACCTTGGCCCAAATTTGGTCGCATCGTCCTCGACCGAAATTCGTTCAAAAGTCATCCAAGTTCATTCCATGCTGAAATTTGGCCTCGACCGAAATTTGCTTTGTATTCTTATTTCTTATATATATTTTTTTCATTATTGAAAATAAAAAGTAATTCTGCTTCATTTTGCTTGTGAAGAAAAATAGAAAGTTAGAGAGAAAGTCATGCTTTCTATTCTTATTTTCCATATATTTTTTTCATTATTGAAAATAGTTAGTAACTCTTTTGTTCCACCTAGTAAAATATTAGCTTGATAAATAATATTTTTCATGAGTTGTTTGTATATTTATTATTTGATAAATATGAAGGAAAAAATTATATACTATAAATTATTTACCCTAATATTTTTTAATTGGGGTTTTTCATTCACGGTACAAAAATTGATAAATATATAAGAACACAATCATGATATATACATATGTTCAAATTTTCCCATTTTATAACCATTAATCCAGACATAATATTATTACATACTTATATATTTTTTAAGGTAATTTAAGAGACACTTTTTACTTATATATGGTTGTGTTATTCTTCCCTACCACTTATACACGAGGAATTTTATAAGGACCAAATATGTAAGTATAATAAATAAAAGGTTTATCACAACCAAAAATTGAGTAAACTAATTTTTCACGATTTATATCGATATATAATTTACAAATTAAAAATCATATACATAAATTACTTTGAAATAAAAATACATTTTTAATTATTAAATTTAAACACAAAATTAGAATTAATCTTTATAATAAACTTTAATATATTTTTGTTATTAAATTAAAAATGACTAAATATAGTCATAATAATTTAATAGTCAGTCTTTTTACTTGTTAAAAAATGTCCCAAATTAATATATGAACTATTATAAATAACTCAAACATAAGTTTGAATGCAATTTAATAGTAAAATAACATAAAAAAATTTATATTATTGAAGTAAAACATATTTAATCCAATTATTTTTTATACTAACCATCTTGAAGATTTAATGATTATATCTGTTATGATATTAAAGTATTCTATCTTTAGTAATATTTTATGGAAACATATTTTATCTTTTATGGTGATGATTATATGATCTTTATTTATTACATTGTTGAAAAAACGGGTTGAAAGATATTAATTTTGTAAGCTTTAAATATCTTTTAAAGTAACTGAATAATTTAAAATAAATAAACTTAAACAAACTTTAGTAATGAGTTCTGTAATTAGGTGGAGTTGGCAGCCAACCCATCAAAACGGCAGCTTCCTGGATGCGAGTCGAGAAGCGTGAAAGATCGTCCAACCGCTACAAATGTACGCACCAAACACCAAAATCGCAAACGGAATTAAGAAATTACTCATTAACGGTTTTAACATACGTCACGGGGTTTAACCTATCCCGTACGCCTCTAACGTATCTTCGTACCCAAACAAGCCGCTAAGTCTCTACACAAGCAGAGTATCACTTCATTCATATATTTATTCTTTATTTTATTTTATTTTTCTCAACGCAATGAAAAGTACTCCCAGCTAGTAGTATGAAGATGGTTAAAAACCCGTAAACGTAAACCCTAGTAGTTTAAATAGCCTCCAGCTTTTCCTGTTGCGCTTTCTCTCTCTCAACACAACTCAACAACATAACACAAATCGCAAGCCACACTTACTCTGTTCGATTCTCGTTGCTCTCGCTATCGCTCGCGCTCTAAACCCTAGAGGACGCTATTTCTAGGGTTTAGATTTCAACTTCTAATCGCTTTCGCAATTCTCGGTTTGCGCGCTGATCGGAGTTCGTAGCGGAGGTTTTTTGATCGAATTTTCGGTTCCATGGATCTTCCGAGTCTCGCTGTTATACTGCAAGCCGCTCTCAGTCCCAATCCGGATGAACGGAAAGCTGCTGAGCAGAGCTTGAATCAGGTGCGGCTCCTTCCGATTCTTGAATCTCTTTTCTGATCAGAGTTTTCGTTGCTTTGTATTTACTCGATTCACTTCCGGTTAAGTGTTTAAGAAGTACGGATGGTTGTGAAACGTGATGATTCTTTTAGTGTCTTACCGAGTCGTCGGTTGTTAATTGAATTTTGGTGTATGATTGTTAATTGAATCTAGCAGTGCTTTGATTTGATCAATTTAAATTTGGCTGTGTTTGTTGATGATCTTTTTCAATCATGAGTTTCTTTTTTTTAGCGTTTATGAAGCTCGCGCACTGGGAAATGAAGTTGAAAACATTAGTCTTTGTTGTCTGTTGGCATTGGCGTCCCTGTTTGCGGTTGTAATTGAATGTATGAATGTTGCAGTTTGTTGACTTCTTTTAACTTTTATATGCTTGTTGTTGAATTTGAATACAGTTTCAGTATGCGCCTCAGCATCTGGTGAGGCTGTTGCAAATCATTGTTGACAACAACGTTGACATGGGTGTACGACAAGTGGCTAGTATTCATTTCAAGAACTTTATTGCGAAAAATTGGTCTCCTCTTGATGGTATGCACTTTTTATCATTGGTTCAAGTTAGATAATGAAGTGGGATGTTTGCTTATCGTATTCTTCATTTTTGTGGGTTGTTTATGTAGAAACGCAGCAGAAGATTTCACAGAGTGATAAAGATGTGGTGAGAGATCACATTCTCGTGTTTGTAACCCAGGTTCCTCCTCTGTTGAGGTACGATTGTTCACTTTTGGTGCCTCATATCTGGTGGCTAATTTGTATATTCTGATATGTGTTGATTTCTTGCTGTCATTTCTCTCTTCACCTAGTGTGTGATGACAACTAATGAGGGTTTAAATTAGTGCCATATTTCTTTCTCTTTTAAACAACTTTTTTTTTTTATTTTCCAATTCTCCGTTGTGTTGACTTGCGTTCATTGCTTACATTTACGTCTATAGGGTACAGCTTGGCGAGTGCCTTAAAACAGTTATACATTGTGATTATCCTGAGCAGTGGCCACATCTTCTTGACTGGGTGAAGCATAACTTACAGGATCAACAAGTCTATGGGGCATTGTTTGTGCTTCGGATTCTTTCTAGAAAATACGAGTAAGCTTGTGATTTCATATCTATTATACCTCAACTGAAACAATTGGGCTGATATTCTTACCCAGTTCTGTTGTGAAATTTTCTCACTATTTGCTACTTTGTCCGTTATTATTAATAATTGTATTTCCATACTGTACGCAAAATCCTGTTTGGTTTTCATTTTTTACTGTACAGTTACAATGGCATTTACACAGGAATATGTTTGTACTATTTTGCTTAGATCATTTCGTTGAACTATAAATTTGTTATATATGTATGTGTTGTATGGATGGAAAAAAGGATTTAATAAGAATGTGGAGAAAGATACAATCTAAGAGAATGATAAACTCTCAATAATAAAAAATGTCACAAAAAAGGGGAAAGACAATATTAAAATAAGAATGAACTATAGTCTAGTTTTGCATGTCACCTAAAAAGTTGTCTGCTTTTCCAGTACTAATAGAAAAGTCAACAAAGAAATGATTAACAATAATTATTTTTTGAATGTTAATTTCATCTTCATTTTGAGGGGTTGAAGAAAATGAACGAGGATTAGGATATCACCACAAATTTCAGATTTCATTAAGTCTGGAAAGGAAAACAGAAAAGACTAGAGTTTACAACGTTTTAAATGGAAGGGACAAACCTCATTCCATGCGTTTTGGCCAGTATTATTATTTTGCTATGTTCATTAATAAGTTTCGAAGTTTCCATTTCAAAAAGGTTGTTGGAGGGGAGACCCCGCTAGAGTTGACTATGCAGGTTTCACAATGGAGAATAATTACTGGCAAAGCTAATAAATATTCTCTACTAATAACGTTGTTAAAAAAATTTCTATTTCAAAGTATTAGATTTCTGATTTTGCAAGAGCTCATATTTCCAAAAGTACCCTGTGATCCTTAAATAGTGGTCCAGATCGATTAGTCTAGTATGTGTTAGGTTCATAAGCTCTTTTATTTTTTCTTCTCAGGTTCAAGTCAGATGAGGAAAGGGTACCAGTTTATCGCATTGTTGACGAGACATTTCCTCATCTTCTCAATATATTTAACGGGCTTGTCCAGATTGTTAATCCATCACTTGAAGTAGCTGATCTTATCAAGCTTATCTGTAAAATATTCTGGTCCTCCATTTATGTACGCTCTCTCTGTCCTCATATGTATCCTTAAATTAAGGAGTTTATTTTATGCATTATGCTGTAGATCAAACCTTGTTCAGATTCATGTTACTTATTTATAGTCATTATGTTAAACATGTGATTATTATTAGTTAGGGTGTACAATGCATTCTATTTTAGCCCAAGGTGGTCAAGGCTGTCAAATCTGAGGGAGTAAGTGTGTTTGGATTAATGTCTGGAAGTGTTCAGGCATAAGTTTGCATATTTCAAAGCAGTGAAAAGAGAAGCAACTCCCTTGTGTCATTGAAGTTAGTGTGCATAATGTTAAACATAACTCTGTCCCGATCACATCCTTTAGATTGTATTGGACTTATAGAGTTTACCTAAAACAAAAGTAATATTTTAGAGGAAGCCTAATCATAGTCTTAGAATTTGAGCTTAAACTCAATTTTACAAAATCGACTTGGAATGTGAGTTCTGCCAAAATCTGTAAGCTCTATTTAAAACATAGCTTTATTTGATATAGAATTCAACGCCACCCTTGAGGCTGCAACCAACTAAGGCAACCTCCCAAAGAGGTTTTAACAAAGGCAATTGCAAGTAAGGTGACTTTCCAATAACCTCCTCTTGCCTAAGGTTAATGGCATGGAGCGTGGCTAAATGCAAGTGGCTCAATGATGGCTTTGGAATTGGCTCTAAAGCCATCTTAGAAGTTGGGCTCAACTTTAACATCATGAGATTTACTTGTAAGATGAGGATTGTGCATGCTTTGTAAGTTCTATTTAAGTCATACTTCTAGTTGATATAGGATTAAACACTACTTTTGTTGCAATTTAGCCATCTCCTAAAGAGGACATAATTAAGGTGGCCGGGGGGTGACCACAATTCAGGCCACTTTAAAACACTCTTAACCAAACAAATAATAACATCTTGCATAATAAGTATTCAGCATTCTAGCTTCATAACTAAGCAAACCATATATTGTAACCGGATCAGAAACAGCACTACCTGAAATTTTTATCGACAGAGAACCTTGATCCCCAATCTGTTATCAAAGTCTTGAATAGGGAAGGGGACAAATAGAAGGATTGAATGAATTCTCTGGTGATACAAGAGTCTTGGGGCTCTTCTCTCCAGCGAATACTAAGATACATGATATCCTTCTCTTAGTTGTTCTACCTTTTTATGAGTTCTCCCCTTTCATCTTACTGATAAACTAACTGCAGTTAATCAAATCTTCATTAGAATTGATGCACTGCCTTTGTTTTACAAAACGGAATGGTACCATTCTATTAAATTTTAATTGAAATACATGATACCCTTTTGTTACTTTGGGGTAATGCCTTTTAAGAAATTGATGCTTTATTGTCCACTGTATTTTACAATCTTTTCATCCCTTGCCATTGTGTTTATATTACCATTATATATACATAAGCAAAGAGTGGAAAGTTATTGTGGGATTGTTATATCTCTAGTATCGTGTTTTCCTCTCACGTCTAATATGGGGTGGATTTAATGTGATAATAAAGTTAGAAGAACAAAAATAGTCAAAACTACAGTCCATGTGAATCCTAGTCTAGGAGGTCTTTATTTATGTGTTTGTATTTGAATAAATCTTGGTTTCATTTGTTTTTGGTTGACCATGTCACTGGGGATAAAATGAAATAAAGGAGAGCATCTTTTACATTTGAGATAACGTTCGGCCACCTCACTTATTTTGATGCTTCTCACCACTCAAATTTCTGATAGTTGACCTGTGAAATTATGGATTTTGTTGAATTTATTCAGTTGGAGATTCCTAAGCTGTTGTTTGATCAAAATATCTTCAATGCTTGGATGATGCTTTTTTTAAATATATTGGAGAGACCTGTCCCCTCTGAAGGTCAGCCCGTTGATCCCGATCTTAGAAAATCATGGGGTTGGTGGAAGGTCAAGAAATGGACAGTTCACATTCTAAATAGGCTCTACACTCGGTATGTTGAGGTGTGGATTGATTTATATATAAAAATATTTTTTGCTGTGTGACTTATTCTGAATTTCTATGGTTGTTTAAATTACCACATGACAGTTTTGGAGACTTGAAGCTTCAAAACCCTGAAAACAGAGCCTTTGCCCAAATGTTTCAGAAGCATTACGCTGGGAAAATCTTAGAGTGCCACTTAAATCTGTTAAATGTCGTTAGAGTAGGGGGCTATTTACCCGACAGAGTTATCAACTTGATTCTTCAATATCTAAGCAACAGGTGGGTATCCTTTGCAGTCTCATTTTGCACCGGCATATTATATAATATTCTAGCCTACTTTCGCTAACTGCGTGCTGTTAGTTCTGATCAATGGCACACATCTATTGGTAAATGCATTTTATTTTTTACTGTAATGGCCTGGTTTTGAGATGAAATATAAAAGCCATTAAGGTCTCTCCAACTAACAGGATTGGCTTTTATGATTGTTGGTTCATGATATGTTATTTGAGGTTTTTTGACCTAGGGGTCTAGATTGCTGCCCCCATTCTTCCAATAAAAAGTTGAAATTCAGCAAATGGCAGGTGGTTTTATGCATTATGCATAATTCAAAGAGCTCTTGACTTAGGGAATGCTGCTACTGTGGAAATTGTAAGAACCATTATGATAAAGAAAACTGAGATTTTCTTGATGGTTCTGGTTTCAAGCCTTTGTAAAAGTTGACTAGAGTTTGCCTTAGTTCGATAACTTTGATGTAACATATGATAGCAGAAAGCATTATTATTTAAGCCACACGTGACATTGAATATTGGCAACATCCACTTCGTTGATATCTAAAGTCACTACCACCATGAGTTTAGGAGGAGCCATGAAAAGCAGTAACAAGTGGTTCAGCTTCCTGATCTTGTGCAGTTTTTGATAGAACAACAGTATTGCCCTCTTCATTTTTGTAAATTCGTTTTGGACAGCCAACCTTAAATTAGATTTACATGGGCTGCATCCACCAAAACTTTATTTCAAAACTTTTGTAGGCAAGCCACAAGAACTAAAGCATAAATTTCTTCAACTGTTAGCGGTTCAAACTTACTTTCAATGACGAAAATGACACAATCATAGTCTTGAGGCAATCCTTAAAATTAGCATCGATGTATTCTTGGTGAGAATGGAAGTGAGACAATCAATTAACGCATTAACACCAAGAAGAAACTGTTATCTATCGACAAATCTTGAAGAATAAGATTTTTGGATTGAAGTTCATTGCAAAGTTGTTGTAGACCATACATTTGTTTTTGAATAGAATCAGGAACTTTATCCCAAACTTGAAAAGAATGAATGCTACCTAAGACTTTAGAAAGACACGAGCGTGATAATGTTGATTAGAGCATGCCAACACCATTTGATCTTGCTGTTAAGTGCTAAAAGTGGGATTGATTTTCCAGCATCATCATGATCAGCTTCGGTAACAAAACAAAGAGGAACCAATGGATCAAAACAAAATGTTGGAAGACAATGCGGTTTAATACCCACAACAAGAAGTTGAAATCATCAAGCTTCTTTTAGGTTTTGGAGGAAGCAGCAGAGGACGAGAGGGAGGAGAAAGAAGATTGCCACAAAAGATTATTAAAGATTTGGTACCACGTTGAATTGATATAGAGAAAGAAGATAAATAGCAAAAGAAAGAAAGATAGAAAGTATATGACAATAGTGTGCTGGTCAGTGCAATTGTGGGGTGGGGTATGGACAGTTGATGGGTCCTGATCTATTGTTAGATATGTGTCATAGTAGTTCTCTTAGGAGTTAGAAGCAGTTAGTATTACTTGAATTGTTATAGAAGATAATTTATCCTTCATTAACTGTCCCACATTAATCTGTATAGAATTAGAAACTGCATCAATGACCATTATTCATAGAAAATAACTGATGGCTGTTGATGATAGTGGGGGTGTACATAGGAGGTGTCGATATTTGAAGTCTGTGGTTATCGAAGACTTTTGTCTCTATGAAGACAGGTGCATTATATGTGTGACTTTTGTGTTCTGCATTATATCCTATTATTTCTCAAATATCAGCTGATATTTTATCTGCAATTATAAGCATGTGGTTGGTAAGTTAATGCATTAAATAAATCCCGCTCACAAGACTTATTCCACAGTTGCTGCTCATCATAAATTCAGGATTTCAGTGAACTTTTTCAGAGACTCCTATAACACGAGCCTAGTAAACATCAAAAGTTTGGTTTCAAAAAACTTTTCAGATGCTCACGTGCTTTATTAGATTTTCATTAAGTTAAAGGAGGAGTAGATGCTTGACATTGGAATAGAGCATCTTTGGTCATGGGGTCTTGAGGCTTTGTACCTATAGCTGTTACTATGGAAATGAGAGCCCCATGTATGATGCTTTTATATTTTTGCTATTGGTTCTTAATGAATGTATCTTTCTCATTTCTGAATGTCAAATCAGACCAGGAATAAAGTTGTTATTATCTATTTGAATAGAAAGCATGAGTTGTTGAGTGCTTTATTTGGTGCCACCAGATAGCACATACTAATTATTTCTTTGTAATTTTTGCATCACATGCAGTATCTCAAGGAATAGTATGTATACTCTGCTGCAACCACGGCTTGATGTCCTTCTTTTTGAAATAGTGTTCCCCCTTATGTGCTTTAATGATAATGATCAAAAGCTTTGGGAGGAAGATCCGCATGAGTATGTAAGGAAAGGCTACGGTAAGTTGCGTTGGTGTGTATGGAAACAGTATTTCAATATGCACTGGGATTTCTTATAGCTTCTTATTCTTTGTTGCAGATATTATTGAAGATTTGTATAGTCCTAGGACTGCTTCCATGGATTTTGTGAGTGAGTTGGTTCGGAAACGGGGGAAAGAAAATCTTCAAAAATTTATTCAATTTATTGTTGAAATTTTCAGAAGGTAATGGTTTACTGTTAGAATGAATGATCTATAATTGGGTGCAATATTTATGATCTGTTGTGCATTAGGTATGATGAAGCTTCTGCAGAGTACAAGCCCTATAGACAGAAAGATGGGGCCCTCCTTGCCATTGGGGCACTTTGTGACAAATTGAAGCAGACTGAGCCATACAAGTCTGAACTTGAGCGAATGTTAGTGCAACATGTCTTTCCCGAGTTCAGCAATCCTGTTGGCCACCTTAGGGCTAAGGTATGGTTTCCTATTATAGTTTTTATCTCCATATATTGCCATGTGATATAGGACTTTGATAGAATGAAACAAATATGGATGAAGAACATATCAGAGAAGCGGGGGGGACAGAAATCAAATAGCTGTGTGCTGTACTTTTTTTAGGGTTAAATATGTTTTTTGTGCATTAACTTTCAGTGAAATTTGGAATTAATTCCTATTTGAAACAATTGACCAATTTAGTCCTCCATCTTTAGAAATGTGTGAATTTAGTCTTTTTAACCAAATTTTGTTAAGTTTATTTGACATTTCAAACACAAGTCATAGTTATATTTGTGTTATTTATACCGTTTCACACATTTTCGCTTTAATGTTAACTCAAATATTATAAAGAAATGCATTTGAAACGTCAAATAAACTTAACAAAATTTGGTTAAAAGGACTAAAGCCACGCATTTCTAAGGTTAAGAGACTAAATTAGGTCAAAGTTTTAAAAATGGACTAATTCTAATTTTTATTGAAAGTTAAGGGACAAAAAAACATATTTAATCCATTTTTTTATTACTATTTCAGTCTCCTAAAATACAACAACTGAGCTTTATTTGTAACCAGGTACTCAACAGCTATGAAAACGAATTTAACAATACTTGACTAACATTCTTCTTCTATTCATATTTACATACTGTTACCCTCCCTCCAAAAAAGGATACAGTGCCCTCAAGGGTCTTGAGCTTCACGTGGGATGATAAGAGGAATATAATCTGTGATCAGTCCCCAAAGTTTTCTTGATCTGCTTCCAAAAGTTACTCATATCAACAGGATCCATACTTCTAAGTATCTCAACTTATGCTTCGTATAATCAGAGTATATATGATCTATGCAGTGTTGAGTGCTTTATATGGATGAAAAAGGCTCACACAAAATGGGCATATTTGTTTAATGGCCCAATTATCACCCTTACCCCACGGTTGGAAAAAAAAGGGTTTTAGGCTGTCATTCACTGTGTTCTAAACTAAATAAATGAAGTATTATTTGCAAATGCATAGGTTTATTTGATTTTGTTCAAATTATTCCAAAGCTTACTCTGGTTATGGAATTATTGTTTAAAGTATAATTTAGTTTTTCTTTGAAAAACAGGCAGCATGGGTTGCTGGGCAGTATGCCCATATTAACTTTTCAGATCAGAACAATTTCCGGAAGGCTTTGCAGTGTGTGGTATCCAGAATGCAGGATTCAGAACTTCCTGTGCGCGTTGATTCCGTTTTTGCTTTGCGCTCTTTTATTGAAGCTTGTAAAGGTGGTTTTTACATTTTGTTTTTGTAATTATTATGAATTATTTTTTTTTCTATATGCTTATTTTTCTTATGACATGTTTGTGCAGATTTGAATGAAATTCGTCCTATCCTTCCTCAACTCCTTGATGGTATGAGGGTGTGAGAATTTTGTTTCACTCCAGAATTATTATTCGGCTTACTGAATAAGTTTTAACTAAGTGAAATTTTATCCAGAGTTTTTCAAACTTATGAATGAGGTTGAGAATGAGGACCTTGTGTTCACATTGGAGACTATTGTAGACAAGTTTGGGGAAGAGATGGCCCCTTATGCACTTGGGTTGTGCCAAAATTTGGTAATATTTCTTTTGCCTTTCACAATTTGTTTAGAAAATTTTAATTTTTAATAATTTCTAGAAAATTTTAATTTTTAATAATTTATAGAAATTTTTAACTTTTAATAATTTCTAGAGGTAATGTAAAAATAATTTGGTTTTATTTTAAATAACAGGCTGCTGCATTTTGGAGGTGTATGAGCACTGCAGAAGCTGATGATGAAGCTGATGAACCAGGTGCTTTGGCTGCTGTGGGTTGTTTACGTGCTATTAGTACAATACTTGAATCAGTGAGCAGGCTTCCTCACCTTTTTGTTCAAATTGAGCCAACTTTGCTTCCTATAATGCGCAGAATGTTGACAACTGATGGTCAAGGTACCTCTCCCCATACTGCCCTCTCTCTCGTGACAATCTTTGTCTTACATTTTCCTCCGATGTTATTTTGTGATTGTGTTATGTGTATGTACTCCTGCTTGAACATAAAATGACATTTTGCTGCACAAAATACAAAGAAAACGGAATCACTAATTGAGCAAAGCTTCTAAAATATCCCAGCATGTCAGTTTGGGAAAACTCCTTAAAAAAGACTATAGGTGTTTTTACCAAAAGAAGACCAAATGCTTTATCTTATATCAAACAGGTAGTGTGCTACAACAGCCATTTTAAAAACTCTAAGTTTCAGTCTCTGACCTTATACACCAAAGCATTTGTGTACGTTGCCATTTCCCCAAAAGAATTCTGTTATTCTGTCTAAATCATTGAATCTAATCGTAAAAAACCCAGTCCAATTACTTTAGAATTCCTTCTTGTCGATTAGTCAAAATGCTCCAAGGAAAACCCATCTTACTCTTTTTGGCAGTTGTCCAACCATACAGTTATTCTTGTTGTTATGGCTTGTGTAGGTATATTTTTTCTGTAAGAAATAGGCAATACTAATGAATTCTGGTAACCCTTCTAATAATGTTTCATAACACTTTAATATGGATGTATGAAGTAGTTGATCACTGGAGGAATTTAGGACTTCCTCCATATGCTTAGGTGATCACTTATTAAAATGAATGTGATGCTGACAAACTTGTTAAGTTTGTATATATTTGCTTCTTTAAATTCATGAACCCTGTATTTATCTTGGTTTAATTATTAGACTGATATATAAACAATGGTTTGTATATTTTAATTTTGTTTGGATTTTCACTTATTTCTACTATCTTCTATTGTGTCTACAGAGGTTTTTGAAGAAGTTTTGGAGATTGTATCTTATATGACTTTTTTCTCTCCAACAATATCGTTGGATATGTGGAGTCTTTGGCCATTGATGATTGAAGCACTGGCTGATTGGGCTATTGATTTCTTTCCAAGTATGGTAGTTCTCAACAAATTTTAACTCTCTTTTTCATCTGCTAATGTCGTCATACATAGTTTTGTGAATTATCTATTTTTGCCGGAGACAAGCTGTTCACTTTTAACCAGAAGATGAACACAACAATGGACTGTTTACAAAACATCTATTAATAAAGAAAAACAAGCTAAAAATACAACATGGACAATTTTTCTTCAATGCAGTAGCAAATTAATTTACATTCCACATTGTTTTGGAACAACCCCTGGTATAATAACTTAATTCATATACTTCTCCTCAGACTTGTAATTATTGGTCTCAACTCTAGAGTTTGGTTTTTTTACATTGAACTCGGGTCTCAAATATTTTTTGCCTTCTCTTTCAAAGACACGCATATTTCTAATCTATCGTATCTTGATCTGGTTGGAAATTTTATCATCCTTCTATATGATCTTGTTTTTGGCATTTATTTGTTAAGCTTTAAACTTCTGCAGATATTTTGGTTCCCTTGGACAATTATATTTCAAGGGGAACTGCTCAATTCCTTTCTTGCAAAGAACCGGACTATCAACAGAGTTTGTGGAACATGATTTCATCTGTGAGATATTTTACCTTATTACTTAAAGCATCAACTTTTTGGTTGGAGCCTAGTGGTTTATTAATGATCATTATTATTTTTTATGTTATTACTGAGGTCTCTGATTTTTATATTGTATTGTAGATTATGTCAGATAAAAATATGGAGGACAATGATATTATACCAGCTCCCAAGCTTATAGAAGTTGTGTTCCAGAATTGCAAAGGACATGTGGATCACTGGGTTGAACCATATCTTAGAATTACTGTTGAACGCCTGCGTCACACTGAAAAATCATATTTGAAATGCCTTTTCATGCAAGTGGTAAGGGGATATAGCCAATTTGAAATGCAATAGTTACATTACACGAATGACTAAAGTAACAGATTTTTGTGCTCCTGGGCTATAATGTTCTGATATAGCCAATATCTTGATTGTGCTGGGGCTGTTGGCTTGGAAGTTTCATTAAATAATTTTAGATTGTAGTTGAAAGATTTATTTTGAATTTCCAGTTTATTAAATGGGTGTTGGCTTATAAAAAGTTGTCAGGTATTTTTGAATGGTAGTTTTCTCACGTTCAATGGAAATGAGTAAATTCAGTAACATATAAATGAAAAAGACCCTCAAACCTCTTATGATTTTTTTGTTTGAGTGTGATGTCATGTTCTCCTATGTAGTTGATTCGTGACTCACTAGTGAATATCTCCTTGTTGTTTCTCCTCCTTGGATCTTCCAAAAGTAGTATAAGAGCCAATGGTTCATGGTAGTCGGCTAAAACGAGTAGAGTTAATGGTGAATCTTGGTGTGGGGCCCTTGTATCTGCTAGTGAATCTAGGCAGTGTGTTTCTGAGTTAAATTACAATATAAGAGTCACTTGCGGACGAGTAAGAGCTTCCACTTGCGGGGTGTTTATTATTGTGGAAGTGACTCATATTTAAGGGGGAGTCTGCAATGTGTAAGAGACCTACACTTAATGGGTAGTTGTTGGAGCTCAAGTGTGAGTTCTCATCTCTCATTGTATAAAATTGGACAAGTTGAACTACATTTACGTGAGAAGTATTCACGCACTATTGCCTTAATGTTTGGGATTGAGTGTAGTGTGATGTTTTGTTCTGTAGTTAACTTGTGACTCATTAGTAAATGTCTACTGGTATTCTCCTGCTAGGATTTTCCAACAAATCTGTCCTGAGGAAATGTATACCTAACTCTTTTAGTTAACCAAATATGGATTGTACTTCCTTGAGTGCTATAATTTCTATGTTTCTTTATTTAAAAAGGAAGAAATTAAATATAGGGATATTGTTAACAAATCTGAGGCCTTTCCTGATCTCCCAATGGGTTTAGTTTATCTGCTTTATGTTTGCCCAGGTTTTCAAATATTATATGTCTCCTTAAATCATAAAAGAATTCCTTCTAAGAGGAGATACTTTTTTCAGATTGCAGATGCTCTTTACTACAACGCAGCCCTGACTCTCAGCATATTGCAAAAGCTAGGTGTTGCATCAGAAATCTTCCATCTTTGGTTCCAGTTACTGCAACAAGTTAAGAAAAGTGGAATGCGTGCTAATTTTAAAAGGTTTGTTATCTTTACCTTTTGTTATCACTTGTTCCCATTTTACTTTGTATGTTGCTACTGCGCTTCCGTACAACAATTTATAGATTGTCTAATGACAATTTGAATGTGTCTTGAGATGGTAAACTAATGGCGTATGTGCAGGGAACATGAAAAGAAAGTATGCTGCCTTGGTTTGACATCATTACTGGCACTCCCTTCTGATCAATTACCGGCAGAGGCTTTAGGAAGGGTGTTCCGAGCAAATCTTGATCTTCTAGTTGCTTACAAAGAGCAAGTTGCAGGTCTTATGTTTCCCTTGTCTCTGTAACTAAGTTGTAAAAATGATATTCATGGGGGTTAGATTGATGTCATTTCTATTGGTTGCTTGGCCTAAACTCCTAATAGTGTAGTTGTTTTATAAGTTCCTAATCTTCTTGTATTTTGTAATGATTGCAGAAGCTGCTAAGGAGGAAGAAGCTGAAGATGATGATGATATGGATGGTTTTCAAACTGATGACGAAGATGAGGATGGCAGTGGTTTTGACAAAGAAATGGGAGTTGATGCTGATGACGGGGACGATGCTGATACTATCACACTTCGAAAGTTGGCTGAGCAGGTATCTATGATGGTCTTAAAAACATTTGCTTGCATATAAACGAGTTCTATAGTATGTCTATATACATGTATATAGAGGATGTGCAAGATGGATGTTCTAGTAGTTCATCTTCTGCTCAGGTCATTGTACAGTAACTTTGTCCTGAAGAATTCATTGGATTTTGAAAGACCCAGTTAGTTAAATTCGAAATTTGAACTAGTGAATTTAAAGAACCGTTCATCCTTATGTGGTTCGGTTTTTATTGAATTGTAGGTATGCCTGTAAATATATTTATCATGAAGTTCAATAGTGAAATAAGTGTAGAGAACAAATGAAAAACCTAAAGTTTAACGTTAAAATATTTTTAGTTGTTAATTTTGAAACCAATCTTGTAATTTTAGCTGTTGTTTTTGTTGGAATATTTTATTCATTACATTAACCATCTAGGCTCTTGTTACAGCTGCTGCCGATGTTTAGTGGCAGCATTTTGTTTCTTTTTATTTCCCATACTGATTTCTTTTGTTTGAAGATCTGTACACCTAGTAAAACATTATGGTCCATGTCAACACTGAGTTCACTGACTGATCCGGTGAAAAATGCTGGAGATAGGATCAAAGTTTCATTCAGGAAGTTGATAAAACCTAGCAATTCTTTCTCCAAAATGAGTTGAACAAATGAGCTAATCCGTGCCCCCTTCCTCCCCCACAATTCCAAATACAATTATTGCTCTTAATTTCATCTTATAATTATTCATAACACCGTTGTTATACTTGGTTTTGTCTTATAATTATTTGTTGTTGAATCTTTGAATTTTATTTTCATTCTACATCTGTGTGATGTAGGCGAAGTCATTCCGGCCCAATGATGAGGACGATGATGATTCAGATGATGACTATAGTGATGATGAAGAGTTGCAGTCCCCAATTGATGAGGTTGATCCTTTTGTGTTCTTTGTGGATACAATCAAAGGTAAGCTAAAATGTTTAGTGTTCCCCACCGTCATCATAATTCTCGATGTCATCATGTGACAGACTAACCTTACAATATAATTTTTACTGTAGTGGTACAATCATCGGATCCATTGAGGTTTGAGAACCTCACCCAGACACTTGAGTTCAATTATCAAGCTCTCGCCAATGGTGTTGCCCAGCATGCCGAGCAGAGAAGGGCAGAAATTGAAAAGGAAAAGCTAGAGAAGTCAACGGCTGCTACAACTGCTTAAGCTTCTGAGTGTACATTAGTACTGTTGCTTATTTTATTCTCGAGTTCTCAGATGTCGCCCATTCTTTAGGAGAGAATCAGAGGGTTGCCTATATTTGAGGCATTTGTGGGCTTTGTGATCGCCAGTTGGGGCTTGATCATGAAGAGTTTGCAGTTTTGAAGTGCTTGGAGATCTGTGCAGCGAAGCTCCCATTGACAATGGGGAGAGTGATGCATTGACGGAACTGTGGAGTTAGCGCTTTCTCCATTCTTCAGGTAGTTCAACTTATTATTTGGTGCTTTTGGGCTGTGTTTTTGGAGTAAAGTGCCCATTCTTGCCAAGACTATGTTGTCCCCGCTACCCCTTCTTCCCCTTTCCCTTTCGCGGGCTCCTTTTATGGTCACCATCTATGTGTCAACCGTATTTATGTTTCATGGATACGAGTTCTGTAATATTTGTTACCTGTCACATAGACAGGTACGTAGGTCGCCAATTGCTTTATTGGTAATTTTTGGTGAGGGATGATATAAAAAATTTTGTTTTTTACACTCTTTTTCGGTCATTGTTTTGGGGTTGAGAGTATAGTCCATGAGTATTGATCAAGGTATCAGTTTTGGGTTATACAAAGCTTTTCAAGGGTCCCATAATGCAGCAGGTTGTAAAACAGTTATGTTCATTCATTATATAATGTTTTGTGGGAAGAAGCAAATCAGCTCGATTTACAATATTTTGTTTGCAATTACGATTATGCAACCCCAAAAAAATTGCTTTCATCACTGTATTTATATGCAAGTTTTTAGACAGCTGAAATCGGTATTTTAGTAATATTATAACGACCCATTGGAAGGCTGATATTTTTCATTGTTTTACCTACCTGTTTACAAATTACAATGATATTGAATGAACTCTCCTCGGAAATGTATTATGTTAAAGAAACAATACCAGTGTGTCGTTGACGGCTCTACGCATCGCACGTCAAACACGACATTTTTATTTGCTAAATTAGTAAGTACTGTAAAGTAGTATGCGCGTAAAGTAAGGATGGACTTTCTTAGTATATAAATCAAGATCAATGTGTGTGAATAATTCCAAGAAGAACGCGTAGGAAACGTTACGTTTTATCGCCTGTCAAATTTCCAATAAAGTTCTTTGAAACGTCACTACAGAGATGGAAAATTCAATTTCCCGATGTTTTTTTTCAAGTTAAAAAAGAATTTTCGTTTACACGTTCACATCTGAACTTTAAATGTTATGTTTGAACTCTTTGAGCACTTAAGATCGAAAATCCGACAATTTTTGAATATTAGTCATATGGACACCGTGTATGTAATATATAGTAATTAATATTGCATCTTCTTTTAATGATTTAAAACTCTTCGAATTCTTCAGTTTTACTGCCATTGTATACTCCTCGTTAAAAGCTGATATAATGTGATAAGAAAAAAAAAATAAGGTGATTAAGTGGTTAGATGGAAAAAAAGGAAATGAAAGGTAAAAAAAAAAAAAAACTTTCGTACTTTGTCCTTCAACTTATTTTTTTGTTCGATCCTTTCTCTTATTTATTATGTATTTTGTTAATGAGAAATTAACTATAACCACTTTGTTATAAAATAAATTCAAGACTAATAACCAACTTTAAAAACTGTGTACAAACCTAATTTAAAATTTTGCAAATAGTTAAGAGATTTAGTGAGTTTATTATGTTCTTCAAAGACGCACAATATTCTTCTCAAGCCCTGACATATTGATTTGAATTTTGTACTGTGACTTTGTAGATCTACACCAAATATTATAACTTTGTTGTGGCAGTACCATAAACTTTAGGCTAATATTCCAACTTTTGCAGGTTTTGAACTCAATATTAAGTTCACTCAAACGTACTATTCTTTTCACAAGTCTTTACATACTTCATTTCTATACTTGCTTAAATTCACATAGTTAACTCAATTATATTTACAAAACAAATTGGACACGAATAAACTTTTTTACAAGTTATACAATGCACAAGAAGTTCAATCACATAGAGAAAGCAAGTCATCTTTGCTTTCTTCAATAGCATAATGGAAATACACCACTCCATGTATTCAAATTATGTATATGACATCACAATTAGTCAATTTGTTTATACAAGTCTAACTCAATTTAATCCATTTTTTTAAATAAAAATATTTTTAACCTAAGTATACTCTGTGTAGATTAGTGGATTGAGTTAGACTTATTTAAATATGTTTCTGTATATCAAATAGTTATATATTATTTAAGAGTCGAACACTTTAAATTCAAATTGTGACAGAGTTTTAAGTTTTAAAACGGTTAATATCTCATATATAACGATTACCATATTATATTATTTCAATGAATTTATTGATATTATGTATAGAAATGGAAACAAGATTTCAAATACAAAGTAGTTTTCCATTATTATTTAGAATCGTTTATTAGATTGTTGATATAGCAAAAATTATTCTATCAAACAATCATAACTTAATTATGATGCATAATTAAAGTTATAATTTTAGCAATTAACTTTAGTTTATAATAAATATGCTTATAGATATAGTGCAAGATTGAAACTATCTATGGAAAAAAATGCATATTTTTAAATGCAACAAAATACTTACACCAGTTTTTACAGTTTTTAAATGCATATAATTCTTTAGTCTGAAAAATATAACATTTTAATTAAAGTTGAAAATTGGTAACATTATCAACTTCTCACATTTTAAACACTCTTCTCCTATCAATTAGATGATAATTAAAAATCTGTTATTGATTTGTTAAAAAGGACAATATTTTCATCAACCAAAAAACAAAACTTTATTTCAAACAATCCTACCTTGAATCATATAAAAAGAAAACATTTTTTAATGAAAAGAATTTCATTTTTTTTAAAGATTTGTAACGATATTTTAATGTATCCATGACTTGAACACGTGATTAAGAAGCACTTCACTTAAACTCTAATAATTTAAAACTGTATGTACTCGTCAAATTGTAGTTTGGAGAATATGAAATGAGTTATATTATAACCACATAATAATACATTTTTGCGTATATTCATAACTAAACCTTACTTCACGAAAGAAAAAAAATCTTTTCATTAGTCAAAGTGTCAAATATATTTTGGTTGAAAGCACGATGTAAAATGATGACTTTTATTAATTTTATTTAAAATATCTTTGATAAGAAAGGAAGGTATTAAGAATCTTATTATCTAAAATATTTTTAAATAAAATAAAAAATTATCATTTTATATTACTGATAAGATTAAATAATTAAGATGGTATTATTATAAAATAATGATTATATTGTAGAATTAATAACAGAAGTAAACAATGATTAAAAACTGAATTGAAAAATATACAATTTTTAATTATTCAATAAAATAAAAAATTCAACAGTACTCAAGTGAAAAAAATAAATTAAAACTTAATTAAATATTATTTTTATAATATTATGATTTTTATTTTCTATCATCCACCAATTGATTCTCCATTCTCGTGCTGGCGCGTGGACCCCAATCTCCATTTCCTCCTTCTCCCCTCTGGAGTCCTCTTCACTCTCCCAACAAACACAACACCTCGCGACGCTCGCTGCATCGCGTGACAACTACGTCCATGGAGATGCTTCCCGGGAGCAGAAGAACAATCTTCGTCTCCGCCTGCGTGTGGTTTTTTCTGTCACTGTTACCGTCGCTGTCACCGGCGAGTGTCGTTAGCGCCACCCACGGTGTCTTCAACGTCAAGTGCAAGTACCAGGAGCGCACCCTTTCTGCCCTTAAAGCCCACGACTACCGCCGCCAGCTCTCCCTCCTCGCCGGAGTCGACCTCCCCCTCGGCGGAAGCGGCCGCCCCGACGCCGTTGGGTCCGTTCGTTGCCACTAATCAATTATTTCCTTTCTTTCTTCAAATTTGGTTCGATCATCTTCTGAACTGATTTGTTGTGTTTGTGTCTTTTGTTTGTAGGCTTTACTATGCTAAAATTGGGATTGGAACTCCTCCGAAGAATTACTACTTGCAGGTGGACACTGGCACTGACATTATGTGGGTCAATTGCATTCAGTGCAAAGAATGCCCCACCAGAAGTAGCCTTGGTGTAAGCTTTTCATCGTTTTAGGGTGAATTCCCAGTTTGGTTCTTGATAGTGTGAGACGTTGTCATTTAGTCTTTGAAAACGCAATCACAATATTTTAGTAGAAAATTAAAAATACATTATAACTTAAGGGACGCCATTAACATACTTTTAGGAACACAAGTGACACTGAATAGTTGAGTTAGAAATTAAAGTCACAACGTTGAGATTTATTTTGAATTTTCGTACTTTTAAAAGTGTATTACACTTCTGGGTAGTAAAATGCTGGTTTATCCCATGTTTTTAGTTTAGCTTAGTGCTACTTTACTGCCTTCATCACTTGGCTAACGTGGTTGCCTGGGTTTATTTTGTTTATGTGTATTATAAAATTAGAGTCCAGTTTATCTGCTAAGTTCTTTGGTGCTTATCTGCTAAATTGTTTGGTGTTGTCCTCTGCTAAACGTTAAAAATACATTATTTTGGTACTTTAAAGATAATTTTAATATAGTTTAAAACTTCAAAATCAGTGGTCATCAATGGATTTTAAAGACACAACAGAAAAACATGTAGAGAATATCAAAACTCATAAAATTATAACTGATTAGAACATGAGTTTAATAAGATTTAATTACTCATTTTGTCCCTATACATATACATTTTTTACATTTTACCTCCTACACTTACAAACTACAAATTTTAGTCGCTACATGTACACTTCTTAACTAATTTTTTTTCCCTTATACACACTCATTAATCCATGGTAGTCCTTACAATTTTGGATGACAGAGAATCAACCGGGTAAAAAAGTGTACGTATAGGGACAAAATGAGTAGCTTCTAGGTGTTGGGATTAAAACGTAAAAGACGTGCAAGTACAAGGACATGAATAATTAAACCTAAAATCTATGCCCTATGTAAGAAATCATGTTAGGGATGATTTTAAAGATAGGTATTGTTAAAGTCTACAAAATTACCGTACATGGCAGTTTCTAATTGGTTGACATGTTGTAAAAACCTTTTACACTGTCAGGGAATGCACTATTTTTACTCTTATAACACAGGGTTAATGTGGTATTTTTTGGATTCACCAAGTGCTTGTTTTGTAGCAATATAGAAATCTACTTTGACTGTTCACGGTGAAATCAACCTAAAAACAACTATTTGTTGCTTCAGAAAACCGGTAACTGCAAATCAACATGTTACCAATTACCAAACACACTATAAGTACTTGGAGCCAAAAAGAATAAAACACTCAAGGGTGTTTTTTTGCTTTGTTACATTCTCTTTACATGCCAAATAGTTCCTTATACGCATTCTATGTCTGCGAGATGATCATTCTCATACCATGTATCATTTTGATTGTCCCTTGGTAGCTATGTGGGTCAATGTTGACCATGTATGTTCTGGTTGTGTGTCTCCTCATGTTAACTCTGATGTTTTTATTCATTTGATTTTTTTTTGTGTATCACAGATGGACCTTACACTCTATGACATAAGGGAGTCCTCCTCTGGTAAATCTGTTCCATGTGATCAAGAGTTCTGCAAAGAGGTCAATGGAGGTCTTCTGTCCGGATGCACTACTAATACGACCTGTCCATATCTGGAGATATATGGTGATGGGAGCTCAACTGCTGGTAACTTCGTAAAGGATATTGTACTTTACGAGCAAGTGTCTGGGGACCTTAAAACCGATTCAGCTAATGGAAGTATTATATTTGGGTGAGTTTTCACGTGGCTGTAATGCGTGCTATTACTTTTAATCTGTTGCTGCTAGTGGGTATCAATTTCTCATAAGTAATGAACTCAAACCACACATGTGTGTTGATAGTAATTTAACCTGATGCTTTAGTTGCAAACTTGAAATACCATAATTTCTCACATATAGATATTATCTTAACTGGCCGGTGTGCAGGTATTACTTTTCAAAGGTGTTGATTTTGATTTTTGTTTGACTAAGAAGCGTACAAATTTGGTCTAAGTCCTTACCAAAACCAAATTTGATGTGGGTACCTGAGAAAATACTTGGCTTTGGCTGTAATTTTCAATCAGCTGTCTATTTGAGTAAGATTGAGAGTGAGAAGAATGGTGACGTTTGTACTTCTTGCAGTGTTCCAACCTGGAATTTACTGTAGGTTTATTAGCTAAGTTGTGTAATGTGAACCTTAGTCAGACTGAAAATAAATTTATGCAAAAAAGTATTGAATAATTCAGCAATTTGTCCTATCAATGAGGTAGAACACCTTAATTCATTGAATAATACTGAGTTGGTGAATAGAACACCTTAACATATGGAACACTCCTGGAAGTGCCTTTTCTAATAGCAGCTTGATGTGATTCTTGAGGCACTTAGGTTGTAATGGTTTTGGTGATTATTATTGTGTTCAATACTTTAATGTTGGGTGCTATTTATATTTAAAATGAATATTTTGTAGGTGTGGTGCTAGACAATCTGGAGATCTAAGTTCTTCAAATGAAGAAGCACTTGACGGAATACTTGGATTTGGAAAAGCTAATTCTTCAATGATTTCACAACTTGCTTCTTCTGGCAAAGTGAAAAAGATGTTTGCTCATTGTTTAAATGGAGTAAATGGAGGTGGTATATTTGCTATTGGGCATGTTGTGCAACCTAAAGTGAATATGACTCCATTATTACCAGACCAGTATGCGATTCTTTTAATACATTTCGGAATTAGATTACTTTTTCTTATGTTGTTATTAATTACTCTTTTGGGGATTTATTCTTCAGTTCTCTTATCATTTTTTTTGTTAGTGTCCATCCACATTATATCTTTTGCAGATATTGTAGTATGTTTTGTGACGATAGAACACTGTTTTTTATTTTTAATTTGGGCTAATTTAACCCTAAAGCTAGCTCATGAGAATTGACATCCGATGGGCTGAATTGCTAAATTTGTGATGATAGTTTGGTTTACTATTATTAGAATTGACATCTGATGGACTGAATCAGCCTTGGAAGCTTGCCCAAGTCATTATAAGTAGTATCTAAGCCATAAATGTAGGTTTGGCCAACTTTTTTTGGCTTTTCTTCTCCTTAAAAGGAGCAGTTGAGCCAAACACAAGCTCTTAAAAGATGAGGACCTTGATTTTAATAAAGGAAAAAAGGGAGGAAGAATAGCTTTTAAAAGAATGGTAACTACATCAGTTTTTACTAATTGCATTCCTTAGTCTCTTTCTCCCTTTCTTCCTGAACTAATTGCTGTAGAACAATGAACCAAATCTTTTTGCTTAGAAGGAGTTTTTAAGCTAAGACTACCAAACAACTTCTACCTTATATTTAAACTTCTTATTTTTAGCCTTAACTTTAAAGTAGCTTTTAAGTAAGTAGAAAGCTGGGTCAACATAACCTTAACTAATGGGATCTTAACAAATTTGATACTTGTTGTCTCTCTTCTATTCAGATATTGGTTTACAGAAATCTATATTTTGAGAAGATATGACATTTGAAAATTTATTTTAGGCCACACTACAGTGTCAATATGACAGCAGTTCAAGTTGGCCAAACTTTCCTTAGTCTATCAACAGATGCTTCGGCACAAGGGGATGGAAAAGGGACAATAATTGACAGTGGTACAACCTTGGCCTATCTGCCTGAAGGGATTTATGATCCGCTAGTATCCAAGGTATATAAAAGTGTTGTAAATATCATAAACATTCAGGAGGTGAAATATCTGTAAATTTCTTTAAAAAATTGTTTCCCTTCCTCTTTATTATTGTTGTTTCCTTTTTTATGCGTAGTCATTTACCCTATAAAAGGGAGATCACTGAATGTACGAAATACACAGTCAATATACAGTTTCCCTTTTTTTTACTGAAAGACTTATTTTCTATTCATTACTAAATTTACATAACAGTTTATCATACACTTGTCTGAATTGCTTTCTCTTGTTAGATAATTTCTCAGCAAACTGGTCTAAAAGTTCAGACTCTCCATGACGAGTATACATGCTTTCAATATTCTGAGAGGTATGAAGCATAACGTGTATATTCATTAATCCTCATACTGTACTGATACTATAACTGGGGGTTTAACGCAATCTCTCTCTCTCTCTCTCATTTTGTTGAACACATCTGAAAAGAAATGTGCATGCATGTATATTGCATGTAAATGGTGTGTTGTTGTTGGTTGGGAACAAGCTCAGGTGTTTTGCTAGCTTACTTTGGCATATTGTGTTTAAAAGATTTCTTTGTTGGATGGTTAGTTTTGGAAGGAAGGGCCTATATATTGTGGTTTTGATAATGGTGGTTCAGTCCACACTGTTATAGTTTCTCTTCATGATGTGTGACATGTGTCACAAAAATGGCAGGGAGGTGAGCGTTTGTCTATTCTTTCTAAGGTAGAATTGCCCTTCAACAATGTGTGGTAAAGTAATAAAAAGATCGGAGGAAAACAAATCAAAAAGTGGTTTTGACTTTTGACAAATTCTGTTGTACTTATCTCCTTCGAAATTTGTCTGGTGATAAATCTTTTTTAACAGGGTGAAATCACCATTAAGTTAACCAGACCTGGTCATCTACTATCAACTCTGTTCTTCACTCATTCATTTCATGTTTTGTTGTTATAATTCCATTAGGACTGGTCACCATCCTTCAATATGGCAACCATGATGCAATGTTGGCTTTGTTTAAGCTTTCTGTCATCAGCATTGTACTGGTTGTTGGTGTTTGAGCTTATATTCCTGAATTTTCAAGTAGCTTTTTCATGGCATAGCAAGTTATCCAGGATAGGACTTTTCACTCTCCACTTCTAAATTGCACTTGGAAAATTTTTTCTGTTCCCTTTCATATGTTTTCCATTTTGGTAGATGTCTTATCCTTCTATTTCCCTTTTGGTAGATGTGTTTTCCTCTTGTAGGACACAATTATGATTGTATGCTCTGAAATTTCTTATAGTTCTGTTGCTGGTTTTACAGTATTGGTTCACAAATTGTTTTATGATATTTATTGATCAGTTAATGTTCTTACCTTAACCTGCAATAGCTGGTTTGAGGTTTTATGCTCTTTGTTGGTTTGCTCTGTTGCACATTTCCCGAGTTCTATATTTTTTGTCTTCTTTTAGTGGTGTCATCTTTAGTCCTTGAAGATTTCTTATCCTCTCTCTGTATCCTTTTTTTTTCTGACTTAACTTTTTTTCTTGATATTAACAATAGTAACAACATTACGTGTAGTCTATATTATATGTTAAAGGGGTTTGTCTAGGAAATCTTTGGGTTTGTAGTCTATTTGCCATTTCAATTCTTATTTTTGTATTGCAAAGACTTTTGGAAACCACCCAATCAACATGACCACTTACGTGATGCATTAATGTTATGCCCTGAAAACAACTACATATTATTACATTATTTCTGTGCTTGACATTACATTTTTCAGAAATTATGTTTAGTGGTTTTGTTTTTGAAATATTAAGTTCTTAATGGTTTGATGTTTTAGTCATTTCAACATGACACTGTTAATGCTGCAATTATGCAACTTTTTCAATGTTTGAAATTTTTAATTTTTAATATAAAAAATCTCATTTTCAACTATTATAACCACAATGACACTTTATAGTACATAAAGTTAATAAACATATTGCATATTATTTGAATTTTAATGTTAATTTTTTTTTTTTAAATATACTCCTTGCAATAAAACAAATTTGTTCCATTTTACGTTATTTATGGCTTCTAATTTTTACTTGATTTCTTTTCAAAGGAGAGATCCCATCTCTAGTAGTAGTTAAATACAATTTGTTGTAATCCATATTGATGAAGTATTCTAATTATTTTTGGGCAAATTCTCTTCGTAATCCTAATATACGAAAGCTTTGTATTTTATTTTTAAACAATCTTAACTACTCTTGTTTTCTGCTTTTTTCAATCTTTTTAGTCGATTCATGTCACAAATGAATTTAAATATTAATAAAAAAGTTGAAAATTTGTTCATTTTCGTTTTAATCAATCAAACAGTTTATGATCTCAAACTGGATAATTTAATAGATTGGTACTGTTTTTGAAGGTGTTAGTAGATATTTTCATAAAAATCTTGTGATTTATATTCAAAACAAGATTCACTTTTTAATAACATTTACAAAGTGAAATCACTTTTATCTGCTTATATTTTCTGATTTTTTTGGGAAATAGGATTCATACATATTACAACCTTTCATGTGAAAATGTATGCAATATTAATTCTAAAGTATTCAATAATTATATCTTCTTTTTTTTAACTAATTATGTGTGATACCTGATAATAATTCTTCGTTTTACTTTTAGAACAGTTTGTATCTATTTATAGGTAAATAATTTTTTCATTGAGTTATAGTATGTTTCATTATTTTTTTCTTCTATTTTTGTTTCATTAATGTTTTGTAATAATATCCTTTTTTTTCTACTTTCTAAAAAATTTACAATTTAAAAATACCATATTTTTTTAATTTAATTTTAAGGTGCAAGGTGCAGGAAATATGCTACTAGTCAGGTAAAGAGGCATTTTTCTCCCACAATGCTATCGACTATGTTTAAGATAAAATGTATTTTTTTGTTAAGGTGTAAACTTATATTATTTTTGGACAATTAACCTGTAAATTGTCGCATGATTCTAATAAATAATATACGGACTCTGCTTATGACTTCTTGATTTGACTGATGTCTTCCATGACGTTTCTTTAGTTGAAGTTAAGAACTTTGTTGGAGTGCTTTGATAACTGGACTGCTCCCTTTGTATACGCTATGCCTTTATGTCTGTATCAGTTTCATTCAGGAGTGTAATGACTATTGTATTTATTGTTGCAGTGTTGATGATGGATTCCCAGCTGTCACATTTTTTTTTGAAAATGGACTCTCGTTAAAGGTTTATCCACATGATTACTTATTTCCCTCTGTAAGTATATTGCAAGTCTAGTTGCTTTTTGTTTTGTTGTGGTGTATGAGAATTTTATTTGGCTTGTTTTGGGACCTATTATCAGCCTTCTGTCATTATTTGTTGCTCATGCCTTATGTTGGTTATCCCTTTCTCAAGTATTGCGTATAGTTTTGTGTTTGGCTCTGCATTCCAACTACAATTACTTATTATGGTTTTAGAATGCCCGTCTACAGTATAGGATGAAACAGAGCAACATATATACACTTTCGGTTCTATAACCAGCATGACATCTTTTAACTAATATTTTTAATTTTTTTATGATCGTGCTTTTGGAACTCTGGCATTTGCTACTTGTGCTTTTCAATAATGTCATAAAGTTGTTAAAATACGTTTCCGTTAAATGTGCTTTGGAAGTGATACTGTTCACCTAAAAGTAATTTTGTTGGAATACACTATTTGGATATATAATACCATGTGAAACAATTTTTAGGTGTGAAAATGATTGTATCCAAATAAATAAAAAGAATCCATTACAATTTACATTTATATTCAGTTTCGAGTCCCCTTGAAAAGTGTTTACAAAACTGGTCTAATTCTTTTGTCCCCCAATATGACCCAACTGCATCGTGCCCTAACTGATATTCTGGACTAAAGTAAGAAAAAGTAGCTTCTACCTAAAGTGTCCACAGTGCATACTAGAAACCTTTTGTGTACCATCTACACCGAGCTTAGTTTTTTGTGAGTTCCGGAATGAGTTCTGGAAACAGACAGATTTTATATCTCAATGATTTTTATATTCAAAATCTTTATATACTATACTATGAATTAAATACTGATGTGCATCTGCAGGGAGATTTCTGGTGTATTGGTTGGCAAAATAGTGGGACACAATCAAGAGATAACAAAAATATGACCTTATTAGGAGGTATTCTCTTCAAATCTTTTTTTGTACCAGTAGACATTTGCCGCTAATTTTCTGAATATTGCTTCCTGCTTTAGAATGAGACTGCCATAGCCATTATGAAGGGAAGAAAGGGTGAGTTTTGTAACAGCATTTTGAGATTAAACATTTTTGAACCTGGTTAAATCTGATTTCTGAAAAACAAGACAAATACATCATAAATGCATATCGTGGAACATTTTTTGTGGGATAACTCGAGTTTTTTGACTCGGTCTCTAGTATTTAATCATATTATCACATGAACCTCTGAATGGGCCAACTAATTTTTTCCAGAGGTGAAACCTGACCACTTGAAAGTGAAACTTGAAATTTTAATTAAACAAATGCGTTTTCTGGATCATCTGGTGAATTACCAAAACAATAGAGTGCTAGTGGCCCTCTCCTATTTATGTTGGGGTTTTACTTTGGGGCCTATAGCCAGATCTTTGTCCGCTAGTGTTGAATACTTTGTGCTATACCAACTTAAATTCCCTATTGTGAGTCTGATGTGGAGCAAATGTTTATGTACTGGAGATAAAATTACTAGGTACTTTACAACCTATATATTCGGATAAATGTATTATTTTTACTGGTGGAAGAATTTTCCTGATATATATTTCTTTTTTTGATGTAAATTATAGCGGAATTATTATCAGTAATATTTTGGATCTCCAGAAAGTTTGCTTTCCATGACCTTACTCTGCAGCTTCATCTATATATTTATTTGTTGCAGATTTAGTGCTTTCAAATAAACTTGTCTTCTACGACCTTGAAAATCAGGCTATTGGATGGACTGAGTACAACTGTGAGTATCATATCTTAATTTGAAATGAGTTGTATTACTTCATTCTGATAATTGGTGATTTAATAATATTTTGGATGGTGTATCTCAGGTTCTTCAAGCATTAAAGTGAAGGATGAACGCACGGGAACGGTCCATTTAGTTGGTTTCCACTACATAAATTCTTTTGCATGCGTTTTAAACATCAACGGAATCATGATCTTGTTTCTACTTCCTCTGCTACATACACTACTTCATTGAAACAGAACAGCAAACACATATACTAAAGTCAAAATTATGGCAACAGGATTTGGAAATAGAAAGGACAAAAAAATGCAAAGTGAGAAATTGAGTTTTCATGAACTTGCATGATTTTAAAATGTAATCTTCAAGGGAGACTAGGACACTGACCATTGGGAACCTTCGCTGTGGGTAAAATTTTTCATCCGAATCCCCATGGTGAATATGTAAATTGCAACCACCAATTGTATATGTTATTAGACTTAGCCTGGGTCTTTATGCCAAATGTATAATTGTCATGCGACAAGCTACGCATGTATCGCAAGTTTTAATTGCAAATATTTACGTTAGTTATTGTAGAGCATTCTGTGCTAGCTATTGGATTTCTATTATATTAAAATAATACATGTCTATAGAATCTTCAATTGAAATGCCCTTTTAATTGAATTTTCAACCTCATGTAATTATATTCAGGATTTCACTTACTCTATCCCTCCTTTAACGCTTGTTTGACAAGTATTAATATTTTCTTCTATAATAACGAGAGTTGTATCACTAATTCTTTTATCCTTGATTGTATTTTCATGAGATTTCATTTGATTAAACAATTTATTCAATCTCTTGAAATATTTATTTGAGCTATCTTTTTCTTTCATTATTTTCATTATCAAAATCTCTTTTAAAATATTGACTCTTCACTGTTTTTAATTTTGAATCTCCTTTAAATTTTTGTTGTAGAGTACTCGTGTTTCTATAGTTTTTTTTTTTTCTTACGATCTTTGAAATTAGGATGGGTGGGATTCCTCTATGATTCCCAAAGGTTCCATCATATATAGTTTTTTTTTTTCTTTCATTTT
>Ga0209589_1000386_pt1 | contig 59546 bp, 32 predicted proteins | sample CowpeawhiteBW_FD_187525 | JGI IMG/M metagenome (GOLD analysis project Ga0209589, IMG submission 187525) | Root nodule microbial communities of legume samples collected from California USA - Cow pea white BW (SPAdes) (version 2) | ecosystem: Host-associated > Plants > Roots > Nodule | place: USA... | reverse complement strand
TTAAAAAAATATGAATATATATATATATATATATATATATATATATATATATATATATATATAATAGTTTATATTCTACTAGTAATTTTTATTAGTGTTATATTCAACAATATGTAAGTGCATCATACTATAAAATAAAAATAATCTAATCATACAATTTAAGTGAATTTATCTTCATATCAAGTGATATATTTGATGAAGATGTAGAATAAACAATATGTTCACAATTGTATGCTTTTATCATAATTTTGACATTGTATTTAGCCTATAGAGAGTGTCTATGTTTGTGCAGCTAAGACCAAAAATGGTCGTGGAAAAATAAAGAGACTAAAGTATAACACATTGGTGAAGTGAATATTTTTGTTTTATTGTTCAAAGTATATAGCAAGCAACTAAAGTAAGGTTTTCTCGATCTCTTGCAGAAATGAAATGATGAGTAAAAGCTCTTTCGTATCCTTTTATTGAACAACTAAAGAATTTTCAATCATGGCTTACATCTTGTTGGACATTATTATTCAATTTGGCAATGGGGAAATATATGAAAATAGTGTTTAAAAATGCAAAGTTCAAGTGTTTTAAAATGCGGAGCTTTGACCATCATATATGTAGAGCAAGCCATAACATTAAGTTTGTTTTCCAAAAGTGGGGTAGGCCAACCCAAGCCACATTTTACGGACCAAGTGTGGGGCCAGCCTAAACAAGTTAGCCTGCATAGCACCCCTAATTTTTTGCAATTCATAAGACAATTAGTAGAGGATATATGCTAAACGATACTCATTAGACAAACAGTTAAACAAATAGTTATATAATGTAAATAAAAGGAAGGGTGTTACAATTGTGATATGCTCCAAACAAAAGAAGAACTTTCATAAGAGGTGGAATTATTACAAAATCCAATAATAAGATAACAAAGAGATTGAATTTACAAAGAACTAAAAAAAGAAATTAAAATATTTCTCCTAATATTTTCTTATAGTTTTCATATAAATAAAAATATAAAAAGTATATTTTCTTTTTTTAAGTATACTTTATTTATGAATGCATTTTTATGCACTCATACAACATTTAATTTTAGCTTTATTTAATAATAATTGTGTTGAATTATATTATTTTAACTAGAATTGCTCCAAAGGGGATAAAATGAGCTTTCGATGAAATTATATGGTAAAATCAACCTTTTAAGCCTTGTTAGACAATAATTATAATTATTCTAGGCAAACAATATATACTAAACACTTTAACTAGAATAGTTTAATTAAAGAGTCTAATAGGTTGAAATCAATTACCCAACTTGATAAATCATTTATGTGATGAGTTTTTATGATATTATATAACTATAAGATTCTTTTAGCATTCTAACATGTGCTTTGTGAAATTAAAACGCTCTTTAATTGTCTATAAATGATACAATAATGAATCGTCTAATGAAAACATGATTAAATTAGAGATTTCTCTTTACAAAGAGAAACTAAGATCCTAAACTTAATCCTAAGTGAGTTAGAAAACTGGAAAAGAGTGTTAGACCTGTAATTTATGCTTTGCCAAAATCGTCTAATGATATCGTATTATATATGTATCATTTGCTGAACTCCTTTAATGAACTCATTTAATGGTATCGTATGGTGGTTTCATCTGATATATATCATCTAGAAATCCTCGTCTATATATATCGTTTGATGCGTTGGTGAATCATTTGGACCACTTGTCGAGCTCAGTTTTCAATGAGATAACAACTTGCTGATTAAAGTTTATTTTGTGTAAGATCCGAGAAAATTTTTACACGAGAAAACCTTGAAGATAACCTTAAAAATAACAGGGAAGATAATGTGGTGTTCGAAAGTGTCTTGCAGTACATTGGGTTTTAAAGTGCTTCTAAGAACTTCTTTCTATTTGTATTTCTAGATTTTTTCCATATTCTTTTTGTGATTTATAATCTAGTGGGTGTTGCAGTAAAATGTTTTTTAAATTGTTTGTGATAATAACACTGTAGTGAAGACCGTTTAAAATAAAATATCAAGAAGTAAAAATCCTTAATATACCTAGTGTTTTAGCCTATTAAGAACCTAACTAAAATGTTTTTTTTTTTCCTAGTTAGGCTTCCCTGAATTTCTATTTACACTCCTCTTTTCTTTATTTTTATTTTATTATCGAATATATACTCGTTTGTATATAAAATATATGAAGTCTAATATTTACACCCTACTTCTATTGTCCTCTCAAGTCATTTTGTCCATCTTTATTTATTTATGTAAATATTTTTTCTATTATAAGAATGTAAATTATACTTTAATTATGTTCCTTGCAATTGTGTTAAACTTGACCTTAATCTAATTCACGGAAAATATGTTTTTATCAAATTCTTCATTTGTATGCACAAAATTAAAATATATTTCATTATATTTTCCAGTTTGAAAAGAGTTAAAAGGAAAAAAAGAATCTAAAAGGTTCCAATATTATTTTGAAAAGTGTTTTTTTCTCTCTCAATGATTAAGTGTTATTTTTAAAAAAAAAGAAGTAAGTTAAAATAATTAGCCGATTATATAGTATAACTTTTATGTTGTAAGGTTGAGATTGTAGTTGTTTATCTTTAATACTGGAGAAGAAAAAATAGTCGTGAGAAATCAAATTTGACCATTAATCTGTTATTAATTTAGTGAGAATGAGTATACATTTTTTATTTGTTAGTTTTGATAATTTTTCCTTTTGACCCACTACTTTCAGCTTGGCTTGTAAACCTCGAAAGCCAACCACGAAGTTGTACAAACTAAAAATGGAGTTCCATGATTTACCCGACTCTTCTTTTAAATGAACAATTAAAATCAAATAAATAATTTAATACTCATAAATTAAATTATAATTATTAATTATAATAAAACAATTTAACATGAAAATTAACAATTATTTAAATTATGTAATTAAAAATATTAATTAATCAAATGAAGGCTTCAAAGATACGTACGTGATTAAGTGTATTTTTAATATATATATATATATATATATATATATATATATATATATATATTAAAAATAATAATAATAATTGATGGACTGATATGATAAAATGAGTTAAAACTTTCAACTCATCGGTCAAACGCTGTTTTTTATGAACCAACATGGAAATAAATTAAAAAAAAAACTATTTTATCAATATTAAGAAAAATAAAAAGAGTGAAAGAAAAGGTAATAAAGAAAAAATATGTACATGACCATTTTATAAAGCCATGAAAAATAGTGATGTTAATGAATTAAGTTTAAATAAAAAGAGAAAAAAAAAGGAAAAGAAGAAAAGGTTGTGAGCTTAATAAGTAAGGGAATAGAAATAACTAAAGCCTTGAAAAAGCCTTAACAAAAATAATTACAGATAACAATATTTTCTTTATGAATTTAACATAATTGCATACCAAAAAATCGTTCTTAAAAAAAACTCGTTATCTAAAATAACCATAATCCACACATAACGACATTAACTGTTAGCATCAAACCTTTGACAAAAAAAGTTTTTAATAAAATAATAGTAATTAATAATCTAAGGTAGAACCGTTGAGAATTAAATAATGTGTTTAATTCAAATAATGAATGTTAAATATCAAATAAGCGTATATGATTATGTTTCTTACATTTTAAAAATAAATAAATATAATTTTTTTAATTTAAGTTTACTTTTTTTTTACGTATAAAAAATTTTAAATTAACGTTTAAATTATTTAATTTTTTTAATATGTTTGAGTTTAAACGGTAGTTTGTTACCATTTAATAAATTAAGAGAATAATTTTTTTAAATTAAAATAATTTTATTTATTTATTTTTAAAATTTAAAAATCAAAATATATCAATATTTTAAATATAAATATATTCTATATTCATGTCCAAATCTAAAAACTAAATACATATCTAACTAAATAGTTAATCAAAACGAACATATATGAAAACATAATTTTTTGGATGACAAACTTTTCAAAAATGTTTTCCAAAAATCAAAGTGATCACATCTGAAAGTCCGGTGGGTTAGTTGAGATTAAGAAGAATGTGGTCTGAAATACAATCACTCGGTGGAACTATAATACAATACGCGGTTAGACATTGTTTATGAGGGCCACGAACGTCACATTCGTCAACTTTCAAATAAACACCATTCCGTCATCTATACAAATTTCATTATTTTCTATTCTAGTAGTAGACTTTATCTTATAAATTTAATAATTTAAAAAAACAATTCAAATAAACTTTACTTTGAAGAAAGTTTAAACAGCGGTTAAAAATCACTTTAACAAGAGTAGTTTAATTGTCTGATGAGTCATTAAAAATAAGATGTTTTTAAATATAATTAATAATTATCATAGAGAATTTATAAAATTTTAAGATATTTAAATATGTGGTTGGATGTTATTTTAAATTATTTTACTTTCTGAATATTTTGTTTAGATAAGTGGATTTAGATTTTTTGAAATTTTCTTTTTGTTTGAAAATGTTCTCATTTAACATTTCAAAATATCTAAATGAATTATCGACAAATAATAACATTTGTGTCGATAATAAAAAAAAAATCATTACATATATTAAAAAAAACAAAATTAGAAATTTCAATTAAAAAAAATAGTTCACATATATCAAAATATAGTCTTCATGATATTGGCCCATAAAATTATAGTTAATATAAAGTAAGAAATAATATTGGTTCACAAAAATAACGATTCAAATAAAAAATAACTTTTATGAAAATTAATAAAAAATTTCTAGCCGGCATTACCTAAAAAGTAATTATCTCAATAATGTTTTTACTAGGGATGACAAAAAGGATCAAGTTGGTGTGCCAGCTCGTCAACTCACCAAAAAAAAAAAAAAAACTAACTCAAAACAGAGAATCCAACTTGTTAAGCCGCACCAACCTGGCGGCCAGCCTACAGGCCAAAACAGACTAGCCGGCAACCTGTTTTGATTTTAAAAAACATGTTCAACACATGTGTTTATTCAGTTTAGTTGTGATTGTGTAGCCTAACCCAAGTGCATCAGAAAGAAACCCATCTACCACGCATTCCTCTAGCCTCTCGTCTTTGTCTGTTGTCTCCATTCTTCTTTCACATTGTCAGCCACCCGTCCACCATGACACACTCGACGATGACGACCTTAACTACCACATAGCACGACGACGATGGGATTCAAAGCAACAAAGCACCACAACACAAATGCAACGACCACACGATTTGAAGTAGCCATGGCATGAGGACGCACTCGCCGCGACAAACAACGGTAGATCTGATGAAGGGCGACCAACACGGGCAGGTTCCCCCTAATTTGCAATTTCTAGCCCTAATTTTTATTTCCAACCCAATTTGCGATTTTCGTTACCCTAATTTTTGAATTCACTTACTCTAATTTCGATTTGGCCAAATTGGTGTTGCTGTGGTTGATTAGTGTTACCTTAATTGTTGTTTCCCTAATTTCTAGTCAAGGAATTGTCTTGATTTGTGGATGTCGTGATAGTTGTTGCCTAATTGTTGTTTATAGGTATTTCTTTTTCTGATTGATTGCTTGTTGATGCTTGATTTTTTTCATTTCTAGATCTGTTGAAGGAATTGCCCTGATTTATGGATCTTATTTCTATGTCTGATCTTTGGGTATTCTGTAATCTGTAGAGATTATCTTAGCTGAGAGGTATTATTCTAACTTCTGAGACATCTCATGCTCTTTCATATTTGGAGAAACTTTACCCTACTCTTGCAAATGGAACCAAGGTTGTGGTTAATTTTAGTGGCAAAGGGGATAAGGTTGTGTGGTTAATTGTAGTGGCAATGAAGGAACTAATTCGTGAAAACAATTGATCTAAGAATATTTCACTTAGCCAACATGTTAGCAAACGCCCCCAGGACCTTGAAATTGGGCCTCCAAGACGAAATCAGAAAAGAAAAAAAATCAAAGTTGGTGGGCCAGACCTCTAGCCCGTCAGTCTGCCCTCATATGGGTTAGGTTACATGTATAAACCCATTTTTGCTTGGAAGGCTAGCTCGACTGGGGCCATTTTTGGCAGGCCAAATTCGGGTCAGTCTAAAACAAGTCAAGTTGGCCCATTTTGCCGCCCCTAGTTTTTACCTTAGTCACGTTAACAATGACTTTGAAACCAAAATTGAGTTGAAAGAATATGAAGAGAAGATACAAGTTTGAAAGTATGAAAATTTTGAAATTCTTACTCTTTTGTTTTTGGAATTTGAAATTCTTTATTTTTAAATAATCCAATTACTCTAGAAAATTTTTAAAATTTCAATTACTATTAGAATTTCTTACTCAAACAACATATAAGTTTGAAATATAGAACAACGACTATAAACAAGGACAATCATTAAAAGGGACACGAGGTGCAATGGCCCTGCAGTTTTTTTTGAATATTTTTAAATTACATGTGATATATTGGGAAAAAATTTTAAATTGTATATATGGTATATTAGAAATTGATAGAAATTAAATTAAGTATCTTTTTATTTGTTTTATAAAACACGATATTAAATGTTAATAAATAATAAAATATAAAATCAAATATAATAATAAAGAATAGAAATATTAAGATATTTATTATTTTTTCTTCTACTTCTTTTTAAGTTTCTCAGATATTGTAATCTTCTCCCTCTCACTTGTTTTCTTTTGTTTATAAAGAGAAAAATACTTATTATTTTTGCTCTCATTTCTCATATGTTCTCTTCCATTCTTGAAGGAAAAAAATATATTCATTTCTTTTCTTACTTGATAGTGAAATATTAGTTTAATAGTTATCACTATTGTTTATCTCATAAGTCTTTTGTATATTCATTTTTTATGAATATAGAAGAAAAAATATTGTAGTATGTGTTTTTCATAACCAAATTTATGAACCATGTCAATCTTTGGCAAGAATAGGAAAGTCAATGACATTTTACTTGATTGATCAATAGTTCGCCTTATTTTAACTCTACATGTTTCTATGGTTACAACAAAAAGATCATTTTCTGCAATGGAAGATGAATTTTTTACTTGCAATATGGTTATTTACATTGAAAAAGAAATAGCTAAAAAATTTAGTTCTAATTCAATTATTAGTAGTTCAAAAATCTAAAGGAACAAAAGGTAATCATTTATATATGTGTGATGATAACTGATAATGTCCCTTTTTACCTCTTTTTGTGTGTTTATTCTCATGAATAAATAAACTCTTTCCTAGCTTTTATCTTGTTATATCCTCAAGTTTAGTGTGTTTTGTTTTGTTTTGTGTTTTAGTTGTTTTATGCTTGTTTTGCCTCTAATCTCTCTTTTAAGTGTGTTAAGTAAGTTAATAGGAAACATTTATGGTGGAGGAAAACAAGCAAGAACTCAAGGGAGCATGATTTGACAAGAAAATATTGATTTTGAAGCAAATACTCACGTTGGGCGCCACTAGAATCACGCCCAGTGCTTCAAATACATAATGTTGTCAAACTGCCCAAGGCTAAGTGGTGGCAAACTGGCGTTCAGCATCACAAGGCTTAGCGATGGAAAGTGGGGCTGAGCGTCATTCCATTCATAAGACCTGATACTGAGCGTTGCTGAGACAAGTCTGAGCGGTGGCATCGTTGACATGTAAAAAAATGGGGTTTTAATCTTGTTTCTCACGAGGGTGTAGTCCATTCTTCATTTTGCATGATAGAGAAACACTTTTGGATGCTTGGAGAGCCTCTTGGAAGGGGTGTTGGGAAGCTCTCCCACTCCTCATTAGGTATTCTCCTCCATTCATGGTGGTTTTTCCCCCTTTTGGGGTTTGAGAGGAAGATGGATTGCGATTGGGAGATGGAGACGCGAATGGGAGGCGCAATTGAAGCATGGAGTGGTTGTCAGGTTCTCCACCATGGAAAGCTAAACCTATGTGTTGAGATTAGATGAAATTGGAATTGAGATGTTTGTGAATGCATGAGAATAAAGTGAATAAATGTAGTATTGACAATTGAATATAATCTATGTTAAACTTTTGTTGCACACCAACTGTTTGATAAAATACCAAAAAGAGTTTATTTGTGTTTTTGTGAGCTTTGTTGTCTATTTGAGTTGTGAATTGTGAGAGTTGTCATGTGTTGCATAAGTCCCTATGGAGAGAACGATATTTATTACTTGCTATATGCGACTGGTGCACTTGTCGTTTTTCACTAACAATAACGTCCATTTTTACCTATTTTTGGGTGTCTATTTTCAAGAATTAATCAACTATTTCCTAGTTTTTATCTTGTTTTATCCTCGAGTTTAGTGCACTTTGTATTAGTTTGTATTTTAGTTGTTTTGTATTTGTTTTACTTCTAATATCTTTGTTTAAGTGTGTGAAATAAATGAATATGGAGAAATTTAAGTGGATGAAAACAAGCAATAACTCAAGGGAGCATGTTTTGGAGAAGAAAAGATCAATTTAAAGCAACTACCCACATCGGGTGCCACTAGGGTCACACCTAATGCTTCAATTACAAAATGTTGTCAAACTACTTGGGGTTGAATGCCACATTTGTAGGGATGAGCGCCATAGGGCTGAGCGATGGAAAAAGGACGTTGAGCGCCAATTATTGTCAAGAAAGTGGGGTTGAGCGGTGGCGACACTGATGTACTAATAATTGGGTATTTAATCATGCTTCTCGCAAGAGTTTTGGGAATTCCTCATTTTCACGACTTCTCTTCACCTTGGGTGCTTAGGAAAGGCCTTGGGAGGCTGTTTGGGGAGCTAGGAAGCTCTCTATCTCCTCCTTGGTTTTCCTCCTTCATCCATGGTGGTTTTTCCCCTTTCGGGATTGAAGAGGAAGATGAGTTACAAATTGGAGGTGGAAATGTGAAGGAGAGGTGATTGAAGCTTGGAGTAGTTGCTAGGTGCCTTGGGAAAAGGCCTTTATCTTCTTTATGGTTTCAATTTATTATCTATCTCTTCAATTTGTAAACCCTAGGTTCTCTACCAGAGCTAACCCTATTTATTAATAAACCAACTATTGTGTATTTTGTGATGTTAATACATATAATTTTCCATTTCAATGTTAGTATTTGATTTTTATGCTTAATGCTTGTTGTGGCTTGATTATCCATGACTTGATTATTGGTTCTTGAGGTGTTGGAAAATGTTTTTTGAACTTATAACCGAAATTGAATGCCTAATGAAGCTTGTATTTAAGGATAAAACATGATTTATTAGTAATCATTAAGACTCTTGAACTTGATGAATGGTTGCTTGTTGAGGATTCAAGAATTTGAAACTTGATGAGTTATCATAGGCTCAAAGTCACTAGGGATGGGATTTGAGTATATTGGTGAGTTGATTTTGATTTAAATATGGATTTGAGATGTTTGTGTATGCATGAGAATAATGTGAATGAAATCTAGTCTTGACAATTGTAAATACTCTATGTTAAGTTTCTTATTGCATACCAATTGTTTGATAAAATCCCAAAAGAGGTTTTTGTGTGTTTTTGTGATCTTTGTGTATAATTGAGTTGTGAATTGTAAGAGTTGTTATGTGTTGCACAAGTTCTTGTGGAGAGAACAATATTTATTACTTGTTACATGTGACCTATGCACTTGTTGTTTTTCATTTAAGATGAGTATGTCAAGGACTAAAGTAGTCAACAATGTCAACCATCATAATAAGCTTGATAAATGCTACCTAATCAAGAAATTATCATTATCAACCTACATTAACTTCTCTTCAGATTTCAACCTCTCTTTTTCGATAACTTTTTCTATCACATTCCTTAAATGTATACAATTATTGGTAAAATTATCAAACACACTATGATATTTTCAATAGTTCTTACCTTTTTTCTTAATTAGTTGAAGGGGTTTATGGTAACAACTAATTGTTTTTGCTTATATTTAAGAAAAAGGTCAAAAGTTTTATATACTTTTCTGACATCAAAACTATATGTTCGATTTGCTTATACATCTTTAGTTTTTGTGGGAGATAATAATTTACAAACATAAGATGGTCCATTTTTTAGGTTTGAAGACATTAATTTCTTGCTTTTCATATAATACATCTCCCACTTGCTTTTCACATTCAACATTTGCCTTTGTGTTTAAGAAAGTAATTTTTTCTTCTTTTTTTTTCCATGCTTCTTGAATGTTTTAAATATTTGTTTCTCGAAAGCAATTTGTTTGATTGGAATAACCCTATTTTCTAATTGAGACATATCTCTTAAGCGTTAATTTACTAACCTTTTGCTCAATGGAAACTCCAATCCAAAGGAGACCATTCTGACCAATTCATATTCAGGTATATGTGTATAACATATTGCTTTCATTTGCCTAAATCTATTCATATAATTATTTATATTTTCATTATGATGCCTTTTGGTATGTATTACATCAATGAGACTTATCTTAGCCTCTACCCTAAATAATTGTTCAAGAAAATTCCTCTTTGATTGATTCCAATTTACAATTGAATTAGAGATCAATGTTGTAAACTAACTAAAAGCATTTTTAGTTAATGAACTTAGAAAATGTTTCTAAAAACAAATAGAATAGGAATGATTGAATTGTGTATTTAAATATTTTAAAAAGATTTTGTAAAACAACATTTAATAAAGTATAATTATAACTTGAAAATGCACTTTAATTTTTTTTAGTATTAACGTATGATAAAATACAATCAAATGCAATTTTAACTTGATGCAACAACAAAAGTTTTGTAAATCTTGTTTAAAAAGGACTCTCCTTCTTTGGTTAGTTGTAGTTCAATTATATGAAATTTAAAGATATTATATTAGAGGAAGATTTACGCTTAACATTTTTATATTGTTTTGTGTTTATACACCTAACACTCAATTTGATAAAGTTTCACTATGTTGCAAAGAGCAAAGCAAGTATTCTTTGAAACTCAGTCACTTATGCTAAAATTGAGTATTGTTTGCACTACAACCACTCTTGGCTAAGACTAACTATTGTTTAAAATGTAGTCACTTTTGGCTAAAATTTTGTATTATTTAAAACACATCCACTATGGTTAAGACCGAGTATTCTTTTGAAGTTGTCAGTATAAAACAACTTAGTTGCAATAAGGTGTGATCAGCCAATCATAGGTTCACTAACTAAAAGAGGGGTTGTAAGAACCTGAAAAATTGTTTAGGAGTAGAAGTGATATACCTAAGATGTTTTGTTGTTAAAGCACAAAGTTTATGAATAGAAAAAGTTAACTAGTCAAAATTCATTTTAGAAATACCACAATCTCTCTAGAAACACCTTTTTTTTTTTACCTTCTTTGACTTCTCTTTAGAATTATAAGAAACCCTCTCCTCCTTTTGTAGATCAAAGTCCGCCATAAAAATCTTGGAGGAGAACAAAGAAAATTTGTTCGATCATAATTTCTTTCTAAGCAAGTTCCTCCCCTTGCTCCTTTTCTTGTGTTAGTTTAGGGAAATTTTGCATGCGTGAGGGTGAGGGGGTCATGCATGTCATTTTTTTAGGACAAAGATGAATAGTCTATGATTGTAATGGTAGTTTCATTTAGGGGTAGCAATGCGGGTGACCCAACTCTTTTAGGTCCGCCCCGACTTGCCCTACAATGTTGTAGCCCACCTCACATTCTTTGAGGTCCGTAAGCCTGCGAGTTTGTCCACATTTTGTGGTTAGTAAAGTTTATCTTCATATTTTGAAATTGTTGTGTCACCTAGCTTAGACCATGGTTTTGTTTCTTGTGTAGTACATGATTTAAGTTTTGAAGTCAACATTCCATTTTAATTTATACATTGTTTAAAGTTTTCTCATGAACATTAATAAAAGCATTAGATATATTAGTCAACATATACATGTTTAGACAAACTTTTTCATAAGTATTCCTTATGAGAAAAAAAAATGATCATATGCCTCCTTCACATATGCATATTGCATTTGCAAGCTTTAGGAGAAACACTTTGTCTCGTTCTTGCATAAGATCTAACCCATGGAAAAGTAGTGCATAGAATGGTACAAAAAGGAAAAGAGAAACTATTGTTTTATTAAAACCAAATATTTTTAACACATAAATAATATATATATATATATATATATATATAGTTAAATAAGGATTTCTAAGATAATATAAATATTCAAATTTAAAGAAGTGATGATTATCTTTATATGAACATAATAATTAGATTTGTAACTGAACGTATTAATACAAAACTCATTTCAACATTTTTTGTGTAATCAAGACGACAACTTTTGATATTAAATATTTGACACGGTACATTTGACAAACATAAGCAATATAACTAAATTAGAAAAGAAGATACATAAAAGTTGAAGAAATACATCGTAAAATAAATCACTCTGTTAGTAGTTATTGCATGAGGGTGTTTTCATAAAAGAAATACATCCTTCCCATAACCACTTCGTCCATCTTTACATTTAATCTTTTCTCGAATTGATTTTTCTAGCAGTAATAGGAATGGATTCTTACATATCTAGTTTTACTATTTTTTTTTTTTCAAAATGAATAACGTTTTCAAACCTTTTCAACTTTTAGGTTTTATGCAATACTTTACTCAAGTTTCCAACAAATTTATCTCACTTTAAAGTATATTTATATTATATTATAGCACTATGTTACCAATTCCAAAGCAACATTTGTCAAAAGTGACTTGGCACACTCCACTTTCGTTTGAATTCTTCGTCAAAAGCAATAAACTATTATTAGCCTCAACGCCACACTACAAAATCCTCACCTCACTTACACGTGTGAATGAGACCGTTGAATTTAATTCATATTTATAAATTCTAATAGCTTTTTGCCTTTTGCCCCTTCTTCGAACAATAATTAGATTCAATATTTTTGGCACGACAAACTGTGCAGAAGCAAACCCTCACGGAGAGATTTATTGATTAGCATTAACATAAAGCAGATTCAAAATCTTCGGATCAAAACCGATAAGAATGACTGTCACATTCAAAACTAAATTTTTGTTTTCTTCAAATTTTTCAAGCCCGATCAAAGCGAGGAGGACACAATTTACATGAAACAAAACAAAACTGAGTTGTCGCTACAACGTTACAACACAAGATGCCGCACACATTAATGAAGGAGGTGTGAATAAGCCAACACAAGCTGACCCAGAATCCATTTTCGAGGAGTTGTGAGAGGTTAGCATGAAAAGTGAAGAATGAGTTCAGAGACGGGAAGGAAGTGGTGCCGGAAAGATGGAAGAAGAGGTTTTGGGATTACGAGAATTGGAAGAAGAGTCATCATCAAAAGCACATATGAGACAAGAAAGCACGATTTTTAGGACCCTCTTTAGAACTTGACCCCTTTGAGGAATGAATCTGGGTTGTGAATTTGTTGCAGCCATTGTGTTCGACAAAATGGTGATTGAAATGGAAAGTGAAAAGTGAAGGGTGAGCAGTGCCGACGTTGGTATAAATAGGAAGTGTTTGAACCGCGTAAACCGAGTGGATGGTGCGTGTGCCCAGGATTTTAATCTCAATGGAAATTCTACACAACTTATTGAAAAGAAAAGAGAAGACTCGTTCCAACGGTAGAAGTAAGTGGTTTGGTTAAACGAGTTGAGCTGAAAATTTAAGGCAGAAGCTCAACGCTATGTTCTGTTTGGACATTATTTGAATGGGTCTGTGCTTCATTTTGGATACCTCAGGGTACAATCATCAAGTCCAAACACGGTTGCTTTTACCATCTACAAATCAAAACATTTGGGAAGCCAAAAGGAATCTAGATAGTACTTGGTTTGAACGAGTCATGCAAGCTCAAGCCTTCTTTTTTTTTTCTCTCTCTCTTTTTACTACTTTTCTTGGGGCCACTACTTTCAATTATAGTTCTTTGTTTTGAGTTTGTATTTTTCACGTAAAACTATATTACTAGAAAAATTGCATTATATATATACCCAAAAAACCACACAATACTTGAGTAAAAAATATAAATTTTACATATGCTATTTTAGTATTTAATTAGAGAAAGATAATTTTAATGGGTGTTTATATTTTAAAGGGTGTTTGTCTTTTTTTTTTCATTATTAAAGAGATGGATTGCTTCGGTTATTCTTAACTTTGTTGTTGGATCCACAGCTTCCAATGTTTTTATCTTCAATAGTTAATAAAGATATAATTTTTTGTATTTTGTTTTTCATGTATAAGGTAAAGGTGGGAGGAAGAGAAAATCGCACAAGCTACATTACAATGTATATAAATAAATTATAAAGTTAAATATTAAAATTATGCTTAATTAATATTATTTTGATTTTACAAAATTATTGGTCAAAGATTTGTATGTAATAAATCAAGTGATGTCATTGTCGTACTTTTTTTAATACTTTTTTGTGTTTGAGTAAAAGTTTATTAATTGTCTACTTTTAGAGTGGGGTGTTGGAAGATAGCATGGTTCTATTTCAACAACCAAGTTACCCCCCTTGTAGTGGAGTGATGGGTAATCACCAGCTGGCCCCTTTGGTCAATTATAAAGTGTGTATGAAACTTTAAAATAAAAGTGAAAGCAACCACGTGGAAATGTGTGTGAATACGTACATAAATATTGATTAATATAAAAATGCATTTAAGACTTTTCAAACTTTTTAAAGCATTTTCAACACTAATCCTTCCATTCGGGCAAATCAATATGTTTTTTAGATATTTTCCGAATCTTATTCCATTTTGGCAGAAAATTTTCATATTAACCGAAAATAAGTATATTTATGAAGAATATCTGACTTTTTTAATTGGATATGAGGATGGGGATGAGGATGGATATGTAGATGTATATATCTGCTTTGTCTCCATACCACCATAATACTCGTCCCTATTTAAATTATTAAAAATTTTACAGTTAATTAAGTTATATATATATATATATATATATATATATATTACCATATACTTTATATTTTTTATTTCTTCTAATTGTCTGGTTTGTCATGAAATTCATTTGTATCTCCAATAGATTTTTCATCTTATCATAACTTTTATGCAATTATGTTTAAATGATGTATGTCAATTAAATATTTTTTACGTTTCACATTTGAATATTTCTATTATTTTTTTAATATTTTTATTCATTGTATATTTTCCTTTCACATGATAATGCTTAACACTCTCAATTTAAGTGTTGAATAGCATAAACCTTTTATTTAATAGGTAATATAAAAAAATTTATCTTCTTTACTCTATTATTATTACTTTTTGTTTCATTTGATGAACTCTTTTTTTTTCGTCAAAGTAATTTTTGTTATTTCTCAACCATTAACTATGTTGGTTTTTGAAAATTTTTTTAGATCTCTAAGGTATTCTTCATCCTATCATAACATTAATTATACATTTATTTTTCTTTCTGTGATTTCATTCAATAGTCTCTCAAATTATTTTTAAGAGACACATTTTATATTTTTTTAATATTTTTATTTATTGTTTATTTTTATCATGTAGAATACTATTTTTATATATTTTATATAATTATTTTTTATTTTATAACTCATTATCGAACATACTGTAATTTTGTCACTATAAGTATAAATAAATTTTACTTACTATAATATAAAAAAATAATCTAATTGTCATGAATTTTTTTATCATCATGTAACATATATTGAAGTTCAAAAAATATAAGGTCTATGTTAAATTTTATTATTATTAGTTTAATATTTGTTTTTTAAGTGATTTTAATCAAGTGATGTAAAATAATTTTTATTAGTATATAAAAAAGAGATTCATTAGAATTTAAAAAATTGAAGTAAACCGACATTTAAAGTATATTTTAATTTGAACATTTGTTTTCTTTTTATATTTTTTAAAAAATATTTTTAAATGTTATCAATTAGGTTCCATTAATATTTGCAAATTTAATAAATATTTTGGTTCTCGTAAAATTTTATTTGAGATTAATATATATATATATATATATATATATATATATATATATATATATATATATATAATTTCTTTATAAATATATGATATCAAAGAAACAATCATCCTCTTAATATTAAATATTTAATAATATTATATTTCCTTTAACATAATTTTTTATTATTTTATAAAAATTAATTAATTAATATTAAAACTGTAAAAAAATAATTACGAATATAGGTACGAGAATATACAAAGTACAACAAAAATTTGATACTCATTATATTTTGAGTATAAAAATGTTGGTAAATTGTTTCTAAAGAAATAAATACGTGACAGTGAAACTCGTATCGTCATTTTATGTTTCCGTCCCTTCTTCCATCATAGTCGATATACCTAGATTATACTTTGAATATAAAAATACATGCTTTGTAGAGTAACACATGTCTATTAACTTTTTTATTTATTTTAATATTTCATTGTAGTTGTATTTTCAAAATTATGGCTATTATTTAATATATTTTAGACTATACTGTTCACTTGAGTCTAATCATGGTCCTTGTATGTTTGTTCGTTGTATGAAACTTGCGTGATGTCTCCTTAATAGGAGACAAGAACAAAATCAGAAAAGGAATTAGTTAAATGTAGGTTATCTTTGTTATTTTGATTGTTTCTGTGTAATGTATATTTTTATTCTTTTAAAAGGGTGTTTAGTCTAGTCAAACATAAGGTTATGGTCCAATTATTCTTTTTTTAATACTCATTCTATGTTTTTAATGTGTTGTTTTAAGGTTATTTTGTAAAATTTAGAAATGTAATATTTATTTTAAAGTTTAGTAAATTAGTTATAGTTGACAAAAATTAATTACTATTGTTGTAAACTTTGAAAATAACAATTAAATAGAAAAAAATATAAAAAAAAAAATTGAAAAGCAATTAGTTAATGTAGGTTATCTTTGTTATTTTGATTGTTTCTGTGTAATGTATATTTTTATTATTTTCAAAAGGGTGTTTACTCTAGTCAAACATAAGCTTATGGTTCAATTATTCTTATTTTAATACTCATTCTATGTTTTTAATGTGTTGTTTTAAGGTTATTTTGTAAAATTTAGAAATGTAATATTTATTTTAGGGTATTGTTAACCGGTGTTTTTAGAGCATGGTTAAGGTAATTAATATGCATTGAATCATATAAAAATACATAGATAAGTGTAATGTTAAATTAAATCTAACCTAATCATCATAAATGTAATTTTATTTTACTTAGAAGACAAAAATGTCCATAATTGTTGCACATGTATATCTTATATTTTATTTAATGTTCACCAATAAAAGTTAAAAAAAATAAAATAAAATAATAAAATAATTGTTATGAATTAATGATTGTCCATTGATTTGATAAATCTACTCATGTGATTGATATGATTGATGCTCATATGATTCATTACTTTTTATCTTTTTGTGTAAATATTTGAATTAATTAGTTGATTTATTTCCTTTATAGATTACATATTGTATGTATAAATAGGATTCTTCCTATCAATAATAACATACATATAAGTTGCTCCTTATTCTCTCATTCTCTATTCTTTCTCTCCTTCTTCTTCTCTCTCTTATTAGCTTCATTTCATAATACGTTATCAGCACGATGCTCCTACTAACTAAGGACTCTAAAGACTAGTGAAAGTTTTTTTCTCTTTAACGATAGTGCTCTGTGTATCTCAATCCAGGCTTTTCCTAATCCGTTCTCTCTCTCTCTCTTATTAGTTTCATTTCATAACACGTTATCAACATGATGCTCCAACCAACTGAGGACTCTAAAGACTAATGGAAGTTTTTTCTCTCTAACGATAGTGCTCTGCGTGTCTCAATCCAGATTTTTCCTAATCCCTTCTCTATTTACAATTTTACCTTATATTATTCTTCTTGTGATAAGAATTCTTGAACTTTACCAATTCTCATCTTCGTCTTATTATTTTTATTTATTATGACGGTGATTATTATTATTTTTTCATGGTGATTATTACTATTATTATTACTAATTTTAAACATGTCATATCTTACAAATTTTGAATTTGCATCTTGATATTACAAGGAAGAATTCCTTATATTGGATTTTAAATGTTGAAATACATTTAGATGCAATGGATATTGGGATACCATTAAAGAAAGAAATAAAGCATCTAAGTAACTAATTTGCTCATGCGACCAAAATATTGTGAAAAAAGATTTCACAAATATTATGAATTTATTTCATGCCTATATATGGCTGGACAAAGCAATAAAGCTTTTGATGAAAAATCATGAGATCCACCTAATTTGTTCCATTCCCAGAAGTGAATGCAGCAATAAATATTATGAATTTATTTCATGCCTTTGTATGGGTGAACAAAGCATTGAGCTTTTAATAAAAAATCATGAAACATGTTCAATTGGTTCTGCTCCATTCCTAGAAGTGAATGCAACATATTTGATTTATATTTTCATGATATCGTGATATTGATTACTGACATGGTTATAAAGGAAATTTCAAAAACACATTTTGTCACCAGAAGTGGCACAATAATGTGAAAGAGGGAAAAGAAAATGTGAAAATATTGACAAAAAGGATGAAAGCATATATTATTATTACGGTAGTAAAGGCCATTTGAGTTGTACTTATTGTACACTAAAGCATCTTACAAATAATGAAAAGAACATAAAAACACATTTTGCTTATGAAGATGGTGATTCTGATTATGGCCATATGGATGCTACTCATCTTGATATTATTATTTTCTTTGCTAAATCAAATAGAAGAATTGATCACCTCATTGGTTATGAGAGTGTTAAAAAAATCATATTGATATTTACATTTATATGAAGAACGAATGTTGACACTAGTACCAAAGACTTTGTGTCTTATTGATAGTGCAACAACTTATACAATTCTCAATAGCAATAAATTTTTGTCTTGTTTGATAATGCGAGACATCAATTTTAGTATTATTTATAGCATAACAAATATATTTGAAGGCTTTGGAAGAGCTATTATAGTTCTACCAAGAAGTTGAATAGAAACTTATTAAGTTTCAAGGATATTTGTCTAAATTGATATTATACTGAAACAAACAATGAAAAAGATATGAAATATCTTTATATCTCTACAATTGAGTTGGAAAAAAAATGTATATTGGAGAAATTGTCAACATTCTCTTATGATTTATACTACACGTATATTAGTACAATTGAAATGCATGTCATGGTAAACCAAAAGTTTACAAATCAAAATGAATGCCTTGTTTGACATGATTAGTTGGATGATTTGTACTACTCATATATTAGTACAATTAAAATGCATGTCATGTTAAACCAGAAGTTTACGAATTAAAATGAATTCCTTGTTTGGTATGATCAGTTAGGTCATCCTGGATCTATTATGATGTGAAAAAAAAAAGGTTCAAAATCTCATGTTGAGACCCATTTAAGAGTCAAGAAGAAACTTCTTCAAACCAATGAGTTCTCATGTATTATACGTTCACAGAAGTTGATAATTAGACCATCACCAGAAAAATTAGAAATGAGTCAATCTCATTTTCAGAACGAATACAAGGTGATATTTGTGGTCCAATACACCCACCATGTGGAACATTTATATATTTTATGGTTTTAATTGATGCATCAACTAGATGATCACATATTTATTTATTATCAACTCACAATCAAGTAATTGTAAAGTTAATAGTACAGTTAAGAGCTTACTTCCCGGATTATCCGATTTAGAAAATTTGTTTTGATAATACTGGTGAAATTACATCTTATGTTTTTCATGAGTATCATATATCAATTGGAATTGAAGTTAAGCATCCAGTAGCACATGTTGATACTCAAAATAGACTTGAAAAATCATTCCTAAAACGTCTAAAATTGATTGCAAGACCATTACTTACAAGAGCTAATCTTCCAATGGCTACTTGGAAATATGCAATTTTGCATATTGCATTATTGATTCGCATCAAGCCAATAAGTTATGACAAATACTCTATTATGCAGTTGGTTTTTGGTCAGTAACCTAATATTCTCATGTAAGAATTTTTTTAGTGTGGTGTATATGTTTCAATTTTCCCACCAAAAAGGACTATGATGGGTCCTTATACATGATTGAGAAAATATGTTGGATATGATCCTCTCTCAATAGTAAAATATCTTGAATTACCAATAAGAGACTTATTTATAATTTGAATTTTCGACTGTCACTTTGATGAACAAGTTTTTCCAACATGGGGGGGAGAAAGAAAACAATTGGAAAACAATTCTCTATGAACCACTTGTGGGATCTATTTTGTTCCTTAAAAATGTAAGTGTTTTCTGTTTAGTGAAGTTATGAACTTTGTAACATGTTATAACAAAATCGGAAAGGGCGAGGATACTAATTGCTAACTTCAAACCCTTTGAAATATAAATTGTATTGCATTTGGTGAGTATATTGTTTGATTATTTCTTGTATATTATGCTTATTTTGATAATTTTTTCCATATTTTGTTTTTTCAATCAAATGGAAGGGTTTGCTTTTGGGTTAACATTACACGGAGTGTTTCTGATTTCTTTCTCGTGCGCAAATTTATGATTTGTGAAAGGAGTTTTGTTTCATGAGCGTGAACCTCGTTTTAGCTGGAGTTGGGTCATGCTAACTGTCGACGAACCTCAGCCTCACTAGGACCCTTTGCTACCCGGACATTAGTCTTGTTGCTACCAACAAAGTTAGTTTGTTGCATTGTTTTGATGGAGGAACGATCCAATTGATGGAGGTTTGAGTGAGTGTGGAGGTCTAAGATACTGACTTAAAGAAACAATTGTCTTAAACAAAATTAGGTAATGTCTCTAACTCAAAACAATATAAATTTTACATACAAAATATTTTTGTAGGTAAATTTGTTTAAAATAACTTTTATATTTTTTTTATGATATTTGTTATCTACACTAAATTTCATATGTAATGCTTTGTAGAAAAAATTTTCGCCAAAGTCCATCATGCTTACCTATGAAATTTGTATAGATAATTTATTTTTCTTTTACCCATGAACTTTTACTTTATCTATGACCAATTTTCGTAGATAATGTTATTTAATCTACAAAAAATATTTTGTAGATAATAACCAATTTTCTTGTAGTAAGAGAAAATAAAGGAGGTTTCACAGATGTTACAGTAAGATCATGTTGACAAAAATCTAGTCAAAAGTCATGATGTACAGTTATGGAAGATCAAACCAGTGAAAACATTAACAAGGTATAGAAGATTATGCCCAAGAAAGATAGTAGTCTCATTGATAGTAATTAAATGCAGTTGCATGTTCCCAATATGGATAGTGATAAGACTAATGCTCAAAATGATGAGCAACATCATGATGATGTTGATGATCAACAAGTCGAAGATGAAGTAGAGATTTTGATTGATAATGCTCAAATGGAATATGATATATTACATGATGATGATCTTGGTGGTGATACACATTGATATACATCATTTTATTCAATATTTCTTGTTCTTATTGAATTGTTATGATTACTTTTCTCATCTTAATTCACCCATTTAGCACATCTACAAATGAATTAAAAATTTCATGTTCCTTAATTTTGTTACGTTTTCCTTATGCTTAGCATTTAAATAATTTTACCATTCATACATGTCACATAACTCTATTTTTTTAGAAAAAATCTTTACAAGAGAATAAGATCATCACCAAGACCAAGTTGGAAGTTCATCCTGCAGTCATGGAAATTAGGCAATATTGGTGGCAGAACTAAACAAGATATTTACTAAGCAGCCATTAACTTTAACTGACCTTCATCGAAAGAGCTAGAAATTATTTTTGATTGGATAAGTACTTGAAGCCCATGAATAATGCGCAGTGCTCCAACTTGGATATGCAAGTCCAATCCTTTCAATGTTTATTGCAAAGGAGCTTCTCCCTGCACCTCCAATGTTTTCTCCTATACCCCCAAAACCTTCTTTAATTCCCAGTTTTTCCTACAGTAAAAGTAAAATAGGAGTAAATTTTCTCTCTTCTAAAGAAAATATGTTGCGGATGTCGACATTGCTTTTATATATTATATGTTTTTGATTAGAAGCGGATGTTGCTGATTAAAAGTTTATAAAACTCGATATAGCAATAGAAATTACGATACAAACTAAAAACATTTGAAACAAAGAGAGACTATCGCCTGAAGTTTTGGTGCGATGACATATAGACTAATCGTTTATTTATAGAAAAACCTCACCAAAGGAAGAAAACAAAGTTTATGATACAAGTCCAAGTTTCCACCAATGCATGTTTTTTTTCATAGCCCTTTTGCATCCTTCACCTTAATCTTTGTAATAATCGATTATTGTCTTTTTTCCAAGTAGTGAAGAACCATGTTAACAAGGAGGAACATGTTAGAAGGCACAGAAGAACCTTATGGATTGATTTCTTTTGGCATGAGAGGCATGTCCTCTACGCGACGTAAAATACGACATTGGCAAAAAATTTTAAAGCTTAAGCTTGGACTTCATATGTTTTTAGGCTTAATGGTTTTGGTTTTCATGTGTGTCATTGCAAAGTTTGTGTTGTTGAATGTGTTGTCTGAACAGTTGGAATTTGAACCTTTTAATCATACAAATGTCGTAAAGCATCTACCCTCATTAAAATAGTCACTGGTATAAAACATTTTGTTCCATCTATATTTTACTCTCATTACTATATATTAGACTGTGATGCTAGTTTTCCTTTGATATATGTTAGTTAGACTCTCAAAATATGGAAGCATCTAAACAGTAACAACTACCACAGATGCATTGGTTGAGCCGCTAGTGATAAACGTGAGCCCAAACCTCAAAATTTTAGAAAACAAGTTATTCATATTTTCTAACTAGAAAACTTTCTATCGTGTAGGGAAGGAAAATGTGACAAATGGTTACCTTATGGTGCATGTAGAAAACATGTTGTAGAGCGATGAATGAAGGGCTTAAGTTCACGACTCCAATTGAAGAGCTTAGAATGAAGCTGGTAAATAGACTTAGAAACAATAGTACTCCTTACATTTCTCTTCACCTAAGGTAATTAACCCCTCAAGCACATACTTGATTTAGGATACACATGTTTAATTAATTAAGCTTTGTCTCACAAAAGGAAGTGCCAATATTGCAGAAATGAAAAGACCATGCTTTCTTTTACAGGTTGTAGCCACAACTTGACAAGAGAAGAAGCTATAGAACTTAAGAAGATGAGATATCAAGTGAAACATTGGAAGGTGAAGGAGATTGATAGCAAATCAAGGCGCTTACGGGGTAGTTGCTCCATGACTCCAAGAGAGGTTGTGGTGTTCCTTGAAGCATTTGGTCACCCTTTTGACACAAAAATTTATATACCTGTAGGTGTCATTTATGGAAAAGAGGAAGTGAAACCCCTCCAAAGGAAGTATCGTTATTTGCTCTCACACTCCACTTTGGCAACAAAAGAAGAGCTTTGACCTTTTAAGGGTCACCAGAATCAATTTATTATTCTCGATTACATCATAGTAGTAGAAAGTGATGTTTTTGTTATAGTTATGATGGACACATGGCTAAAGCAGCTCTTGGTCATCAAGCATTTCAAGGATTTTGAAAAACTATTAGCCCAAACAAGTAATACTTATGTTTGTTTTCAAATTTACCATTATTTTGGTTTTTATTCTTATCTCAAACTTGCATTCTCTTATGTTTTCCATATTTAAAATATGCATGGATACGGTCGTTCAATGATATTAATGAATATCCTAATCATGATAACTAGAATAAATATTTAACAAGTTTTTTATCTCAATATTTATGAAATTTATTCGATATGATTTTATGAATTTTTATTTTTAATTCAATTTCAATTTTATTTAAAAGAAGTCCATATCAACCTTTCTATTATATTCATGTTATCCTGGTTGAAAAGATCCTATGTGATCATGAAAATCACAACGAAAATAGTAAATATTCAATGTGACTTTTGTCTTTTGAATATATCCTCTACATGGCACGATCTCATTGTCATCAACATAAAGATGATAAAATAAACTATAATAACTCTTTTATAAAGAAAATAAATTTCTCATAAACATGGAGACAAAAAACTATTAAATCTAAAATAAACATAAAACCTTTCGTAATTCAAAATTTATTTTTTAATTATTTTCTAAAATCACAAAATTGATCCGGAACCAAAAGTAAAATAAATTCAAAAATGGTATTGACACGATTATACATCAAAACCGTAACTGGAATCCAGAATTGTTTTCAATTTCCATTCTGTAAGGTATTTGGTTGAAATTAAGTGAAAACTTCAATCATTTTAAACAACTATTTTCTCTTGTTTTAGTAAATTGTTTGGTGTAGTAATATTAGTATTATTGGTTCTATTATTATTATTATTATTAGTGTCAACTTGTATATTCAGTCCTATTGGATAAGAATATTATTTATTATGTTTGTACTTTACTGTATATATATGTTGTCGTGTTCAGACTACCAATCGTATGGTATCCAGAGGGACCTTAGTATCGTATGGTATCCAGAGAGACCTTAGTGTCGTCTTATAATCATTAATTGAGAAACAAAGAAGTAGTTTTAAATAACTTTCCAATTTATTAGAAGTTATAATACACAAAACAAATTTAACCCCATTTTTAAGGCCAAAATCCTCTCCGGTTCTCATTCACGTGGCAGCTCCTCTAGAGAATACGCAAATGGTCTGATTGGATTAATAAAATATTTATGAATATATTGAACGTTGCAACTTTTCAGTTTTATCATTTTTCATTCACAAATCTCAGCATATTTTGTTTGTTTGTGTCGTTGGAAACGTAGAGGCCCTAGACTGTCGAGTTTGAAAATCCAACCAGGTCAAATTCTAGAGAGCAACCTCAAAACATGCTATATGCTAAACATACTAACATTGGCAGACGAAGGATTGAGGACTGGTAGCCAATAAAGCGTTATAGAAGCAATACTCGTAACAAATTCCCACTACCAATTTTAATTTATACACCTTACATAATTTTCTAGCAATTATATAACAAATTTAGTGAGGACTACGTCATTTTTAAGTTTTGAATTCTAGATTTCGAGGGGAAGCGAAACTGACTTTGTGAAACAGTCAAGTAAAAAAATCCATTTATAAAATTGAGACTAGAAATCCTTATTGACGAAGAAAAAAACATACGATTCATTCGTCATCCTAAACGACATACTATTCTGTTCATGAGCTACCAAAAAACACAAAATTAACTCGCATACAAGCACCACGTCCAACATATCCTGAAAATCAGCAAAACCAGCGATCAATTTCAAAGCCAACTAGATCATGTAGGATAGAATAGGGATATCATGATAATAAATTTGATATTCTTAAGTGCACTATCTATTTATAATCAATGCTACATGTTAACTTTTGGAACTTCATTTACCGCAGCCATTTCAATGACATTATTATTACTTTACAATCATATTTTTTTGGATACTGCTTAAGTCATTAATAAACTAAACTGTGTAGCCAGAATATCTATCATGCAAATTAATACATAGATTAGCTACTTAAATGCATACAGCAAATATTATCATCAACAAACGAAAAGCAATCAACAATAAAGAAAGAAGACAGCCAAATCCCAAGCAATGTGAAAGGTACCATGGACCATGCCTTGAATACCTAATTGCAAAATCATCAAAATCCCACCACAAACATTCCATCTTCAAGAAAATTGATGAAGCTGTAAGCCAATTACATTGGAGCATATCTCCATGGATAAAAGAAGAAGGCTCAAGCAGAAAAGTTATTCATTTAATATCCGCACAGATAAAATCCTGGGAGTTGATTTTGTTAAACAGGTTCCCAAGAAGAACTGTCTGCGACTTTTAGAAGAAAGTGTTCAAGTCATCCTTGAAATAAAGAAATAGGACAGATAGAACACAAAACAATTGAGTGATTAAAATGAAAGAACTAGCATTGTTTTACCAAATGAAATATGGTAAAAATATAATAACAATGATTTGGGTTACAATTTGGAAGATAATATTAACCGTGCCTTCTATAACTTAATATCCACAAAACAGGAACACCATAACAAATGACAAACAAATTTTTAGAATCTGAATGAAACTGTAAGCCAATTACATTGGAGCATATCTCCATGGATAAAGGAGACTGCTCAAGCAGAAAGGATTTTTACTTGCTATCTGCACATATAAAATCCTGGGAATTGATTTTATAAAATTAGGTTCCCAAGAAGAACTGTGTGCAAACTTGAAATAAGGAAATAGGACAAAACACAAACACTAAAACAGAGTTTGAAAAGAGGGATTATTAGCATTGCATCATATGACAAAAGGAAGCAATAAACTAACAATCAATTGTTAGACTCAGACAAACTAGAAGAGCAACACTGATTCAATGAGGATAACATTAAAAAAGCATCTCATCAGGCAATATACTTTAACTAGTATTATAACTACAATATTAACATAATATAATATGAAATCTTCACAAACTAAATAAACATACTAATATTAGAAAACAAAATTGGCCTAATACGAATAATGGAGAAATCATTTCATTAGAAACAGATATGACTAATATCAAATTTTTTATATTATTAAACTGAATAAAAAGAAAGTATGTGCTTTGGCAGTTTGGCAATTGCATTGGTTAGAAGCCATCCTTCTGTCATAGAAAGTGATTAACCGATCAAAAAATCTTTCACTGTTTCCTTTATTCGGACAGATTGTATTTTAAACTATTGTTTTTTAGGTCACATAGCTGAGTTTCGGAACCAAGTGAGTTCACAGTTTTCAATGAAACATAGTGGGGAAACAATTGATAATGCATATCTCAGTAAAAATGTAAAATTACCTCATATATTGCTTGGATACATAAACACTCTAACCCTTGCTCCCTGCAAATGCATCAACAATCAACACTACTAAACCACAAAAAAACGTCAAAAACACAAATAAATTAAGTGTCAAAAAGTTTACCATCGATCTTGGAGGCAGATTAGACTTGAACTTAGCTCTAACGACACCACTGTTACCATGAGGTCGGGTGACCTTACCCCAAATGCAACGATAGTGGCTTCCGTTCTTCTTTACCTTGGCCTTGTAAATATAAGCCATACGCTTCCCAGCGTACCACGCAACTTCTTCCTTGGAGTTTACATTCTCAATCTGGATGAGAGAAGTATTTGGGTACTGATTTGACTTGGACCTGAACAACACAATCAACTTCTTTAGTCCCACTACCTTAATCAACATTTATAATCAATTATATAGACATGGCACAGATTAAAATTATTATGATAAAATCAAAAACCTAATACTGTCACTGTCATTCGCACTAGATAAAACCTATGAAGCAAGTTAACACAATACAAAATTGAAAAACAAAAATGTATCTAACGTTCATTTAGAAAAAAAGATAAACAACATACCTCTTGTATCCAAGAATTGAGCCCCTGACATAAAGTCTGGCAAAGGAGAAAAACCACAATAGCATAAACAAAAGCTCATGAATGTGCAATACGCTAACATTTAAAAGAAATGAAATTAATGATTAGAAGAGGCATAAACTACAGATCGCAAACCTGACACGTTCTCCTTGGCGTCCTTTAACCATCTTGGTAATGAAGATGCCTCCTCCTTCCTCTCCTCTCTTCTTCGATAAGCTCGGCAGAAGCAGGTTCTGCAATATCAGTCTCTGGGTTCTTATAGAGATAGTGTAACGTAACGAAGCGGGCCAACTAGGGTTTCCGCAAGTATCTACTCTCTTCCCCTTACTGCAGTACTCATAACCCATTGGCCCATATTCAAGGCCCATATTCAAGGCCCAATTTCATTCTCGTCTGCATCTTTTACTAGTCAACAATCCACGCATTAATTCTCAAAATTGAAGTTTTGTAACCTATAAAGATGAAGTAAAATAGGAAAAGTTTGTTTTCCATTTTATTTTTCCACTAAACTTTGGATTTTTTTTTTTTACCTATAGTAGATTTGGGAGGTTCAGAATAGAATTTTCCAGCTCATCATTCCCCACTTTGTCTATTTTAATAATTTCCATCTTAATAGATAGTCTCTGTTTTGGTTCAGGGGAGAGCTACAGTATTTTTGTTTTGCATTCGTTCAAGATAATTCAAATTCCAATTTTTCTTAGTTTAGTTCTCGGTATTTTTTAATCCAGAAAAATATTTAAAATAAGGAGGTGTAAGGATTTTTATTATATTTAAAAAGGTTTAGTTTGGGAAATACAACTTTTATGGAAGTAAAAACATAAAAATAAAAATATAGGGAAGTGCAAGAAGAATCAGCCTAGGAGAAAATGTTTCTAAAACCAGCGAGAGAATAAAAAACAAAGAAATAATAAAAAATGTGATGGAAAAAAGGTGTACCTAACAGTGGGCAAGATGGTGAGAAAAACGAATGGAGAAAAAAGCATGTGAATGAAAACCCCAGAATCCTTATCTAAAATAATAGAGGAATTGCAAGAGTCAAAAGGAAAGTACCCTCTAAATAAATAACAAAGAAACCTTTTTTCTTTAGTTACACAAACTCACAAAGACAAAGATTTGTAACAATTTCAATTAATATCATCAGATTTTTAATTAACCACCTGATTATTCAAAATAAACCAACAATATGGATTACTCAGATTTAATTTGGAAATCTTTTGTACTTAGTCATCTTTAATATACTCAAATTTAAAATATTATTGTATATTACTCGTTATCGTATATTATTTGTTTTATTAAACTATAAAATGTGTAAAGTCCACTTTATTTCTCTCCTAAATGTTTAAGGGTCTAACCTATTCTATTGATCTAAGGCTAATAGTCCATAGGGTGCCTAAAACCCTTTTTTAGTCCTAACCCTCTCATTTAGCCTACATTTCGCAAGACAGTTCTTTTCTCACTTTCTTTTTTCTCCAACAGAGCTCTGCTAGGGTTTGGCCTCGTTCTTCGTCAAGTTAGTTGAACTCTATTTTATTCCACGTAAGGGTTTAATTAAGGTTATTTTCGTGATTCCTCAACCCATACCTTCTCTTCTCTAGCTTTATTTTCGTGATTCCAATTAGGGTTCAACGTAGTAACCTCGTTTTTGTTCTGGTGTCATTATTTTCAGCTCACGAATTTGTTCTTGGAGTTGTGGTGCTCCTTTATAGGGTGCATGTGTTGTTAGTTAGCATATGTCCAGGTAAGAGAAGCTAGAGTTTCGTGTTTTTAATGTATCTTGCTTGTTTTCCAGTTCTGTTTAGTGTTTTTTATGATTGTGTGGCGCTTATGATGGAATGAAAATACACTGTGCATTGCTCTGGGTAAACCCATGTTTTTGCATGCGTGAATAGTGGAGAGAATCTGGTATTCTCGCCCAAGCATGTGGGTCTCGCCTAAGGGAGAGTATCAGAAACCCTCCCAAGCTTTGGCTCGAGTTGTTACTCAGGCGACGAGCTCCAATTTTGAGCGAGAATTCATCTTGCTCAGGTGAGGAGGTCTCGCCTAAGCGAGAAAACGCGAAAACCCCATTTATCCACTGCTCGAGCTCTCGCCTAGGCGAAAAGAGCTCGCCTGAGCGAGAGAATCTGTCTCGCCTAAGTGAGTGCTTCCAGCCTGAGCGAGATATGTGCAGGGACGTGCTCTAGTGTTGTTTTCTTCTATGTTTTGGTTGTTGGTCACATGATGGATTGGATTACTCTATTTAAAGCATGAAGTATGTGAATATGCATGTGTTATTCGATTGTATGGACTAGAATTGATGACCTTGGTATGAATAAGGGCATGAATCATGATTGGTTGATTGGTTGAAAATTGACATGAGATTGGTATGCTTAATAAATCTATTGTTGGTTGGTGAGACATGACTTTGGTATGAATATTGACGTAATTCCATGAAACTCTTGGTGAGATTTCATGGTGGTGTTGGATGTGATGGATGTAATTCCATGAATCTCTTGGGGAGATCTCATGGTGGTGTCTTATGTGATGGACATAATTCCATGATCCTCTTAGTAAGGTTTCGTGGTGGTGCCGTAGTGTATATAATTAGGTAAGGATTCAAGTAAGGATTGCATCCTTAAACTCTAAAGAGTCAGTTAGTCTCACGTAGAGCGTGTAAGACCCGTGAAAATTAATTAATTAAATAATTAATTAATTAATAAATGTGGGTAGAAAGCACCTTTATGGCATTAATTATTGTTTGATGTGATGTAGAAAAGTACTAGCTCAAGTGGTTGAGAGTACTTTGGTTGTGTGAGAGGACTTGGGTTCGAGTCCTATGTATGCCTATTATGTGTTGTTGTTTTATTATTGATTTTTAATAATATGTATGAGTATGGAATTGGTATTGTAAGCTTATCATGATTGGAGTGTATCACGAAACATGATTGGTTGAATTGGTTATGCATTTGAATGGTAACTAAGTGGTCATGGGTTCAAACTTGGTTGGGAATGAAATTGGAACTTTAATTTATTTAAAATTGTAATTTTGGAGGGAATATGAGAGGGCAAAAGAAAACCTAGCTTGGGAAGCCAAGAGGGGCTGGAAAACATCCTATAATGAACCCCTAAATGAGAATTAAACAGACTAAAAAGCCCAATTTTTCGTTTTAGTTTTGGACTAATATTAGGAGACCTATAAAAGGTAGAATATGGGCGAGGAGTTGTCTTTGTGCATTTAAATTAACTGATGTGTGTGCTATGATTCTGGATTATTGGCCTTCTCACATGAATTCTGAATGATGTAAATTTCGTATCCTATGTATTGGGATTGTGAATTGGTTGGCTTGACATTTGGGTGCAAAGTCTTTTTACGCTTATATGGGTGATGAGGGTTTTGGAATTGAATGGGTAATGCAGATGAAACCCCGAGGTGGGGGTAGTTCAAATGGTTATACAACATGCTTTTGAGTGTTGCTTGACATTTTTCTTACGTTTGGTAATGATTGAGTGGGGTTTTGGTTTACTTTTGGCGAATTGTGTGCGTGAACAAACTCGAAACCCTGCAAGTCTCGCCCAAGCGGGTCCACCTTGCCTAAGCGAGAGTTGTAGAGTCTCACTTTGGGTTCTGGTTCATGGTTCTCGCCTAGGCGACCAAGAAAAGGGTTTAGCGACATGGTCTCTCGCTCAGGTGAGAGGCACTCGTATAAGCCGGGTCGCGAGGAAACCTGAGAGTTTTAAGCGCGAAATCTCGCCCAGGCGAGAGGGTTTGGAGTTCTGAGCGACAGGCATGCTCGCTTAGGCGAGAATGGCTCGTCTAAGCGAGGTCGCGATGAGAATTGATGTTGGTTGTTTGAATCCTCATTCAGGCGAGGTGTGGGTTAATTTGAGCAAAGGTATGGCTCGCCCAGGCGAGAGGATCTCGCCTAAGCGAGATAACGTGATGATTTGTTGTTTTAAGCTCGCTCAGGCGAGGTGAATTAGCCTAAGCGAGGCTGAGGGCTTAGCTTGGGCGAGAGTCCCTGGCTTAAGCGAGTTTATGCGAATTTCCATGTTTGTGTGTGCTTGTGTGTGTGATTTAGCTACTTTTTCCTAAGTATAGGAAGTATATGCATGTGGTGTGGTGTTTGGGCTTGAAGGACTAAGTCGGGATGTGCTTGATGGTTGGACACATGATGGGCATGGAACTGGTTGAGTTCCCGTTGGCAACTAATAGGCGAGGAGTCCTTGGTATGGTGATTACATGTGTCGGGCGCACGATGGGCAAGGAACTGTGATGTTCCCGTCGGCTACTATTGGGCGAGGAGTCCATAGTATGGTGATTGCGTGCGTGCCAGGGTCCAAATTGAGGAGGCTTGGATGATTTACTACAAACGAGGAGTCTGTAGGGCAAGACTATGAGCGGTATAGGCTCATAAGGTTGGACCACGAATGAATTAGTTTCGTGGGAGCACAGTGAAATCCCAAGACCTAGTTCATGTATATGACTCATGAAGGACTATGAGGTCATGGTTGGGAAATTTGAAAATCATGAAATTTTAGTTATGTTATTTTGGGATGGATGGCATATTTATTTCATGTATATGTTTATATATTGTGCACAACTCACCCTATCTGTGTGTGTGTGGGGATGATCAGATAATTTGTTATCCTGGAGCAGATGATTTGACAAGTGAGCCAGGAGATGCCTAGAGACGGAGAGCAGGGGCTACTTGGGCTTTTGAAAGCAAATTTTATTATTTTAGATTTTGATGTAACTTTATTTATGCTGAACTTTAGTAACTTTTGTATAGAACGATAGTGTACACTCGAACTATGTTACGGTTACTATTTTTTATTTAAATTTCCTGTGTTTTTGGGAAACAGTATCATATTAAATGAGGTATTTATTTTTATTTTTATTTCTATTTTATTTATTAAAAACCAGTAATATTCCTTAGGGATGTTACAGAGCGAACTGACTCAAGTGGTGAGAGTAGTAGGAGGCCCTAGTCTTTGGCAGGATAATGACCTTAGATGTTTGAAGGCTAACCTTGTGTGTGGTTGGGTGAAACCCATTGGCAATGGCTCTGTAGAGCAGTAGAGGCCACCACAAGTGCAAGCATCTAGTGAATCTGACCGATGATATCTATCCGGATAAATTGAGTCATAGAGTCTTGCTTGTTTGCTATCACATGATTGTTTGCCTATCTTGTTGCATGTTTATGATTTGTTTTAAGTATTTGTGTGCCATAACATGTTAAAATGATTTGTACTCTAGCTTACCCTTTCTTTTTGCTTGTGTTTGTCTTGTGTGTGGTTTTTCCTTTTTGCAATGATCATCAATTTATTGATGTGAGCAGATGTGGAAACCCCTAGTGGACGCCAAGGTGATGGAAACTCTACAGTGTAGCCAGGCTTGGGTTGGATCTCAGTCCTTCTAGTACCCTCTGTAGGCATTGTTGCCTATGTGATATCTTGCTTATGAGCCAGCGCCGTTGGATATTTGTGAACTTTTATATTTTGTTCCTAGCATTGTGTAGTGCCTTTGTTTTGATGTTGGTATATTTGGATGACTGTACAAATCTTTATACTTTAAGTCGCGTGCCCTTTGAATATTATAAATTGTGTGATGTTTTTTTTAATTTGATTTATCTATTAAATGAGACGTTACAAAAATGAGTTTTAATTATTAAAATAAAAAATATTTATAAATTATAAAATAAATTTTATAAAAGTTAGTTATAAGAAAATATTTTCCTTTATATTTTATTATGTAAATGAATTTTATGAATAATTATTTGAATTCAAAGAAATAATTAGAATTGAAAAATAATCTTTTTATTATGATTAATTATTTGAATTTAAAACAGTAGAATTATTCATTTGAATTAAAAGAAATAATAATTAAAAGGATAAAATTAAAATACCTATTATATACACTAAAAGGCGATTTTTTTTTTATTAATGGATAGACGATTTATTAATTTTTATGTTGAAGAATATTTTACACGTGAATTTCTATTTAATAAAATATAATCCTCAAAAAAATCTCCAAACTTCTAAATAAAATTTCGTTCCATCCAGATCTTTTCAAACAACGTCCCTTCAAGTAAGAATACACAACATAAATTACTTAACATTAAAATCCTCAAATTGAATTTTTCCAAAGAACTCTTGGAAGTTTTGTTTCAAAGTGTCATTGTGAATAAACAAAGTGAATAGACGAAGTGTCATTTTGTAGCAGGCGTCATTGTGTGGCAGGCAGAGAGAAAGAGTTCCAATTAACTAAAGAGAATAAACTTACCTTTGAACTTTTCTTTGCGGTGAGAGATCACCATGGAAAGTGTTGATCCAATTCGTTTTTTAGGCAACAACACACTGTTTATTCTATATATTTGGGTTGACAGAAAAATGATGGCGAGTAGGTTAGCTTTATAGACAATATAAAATGTAAAGATAAAGGTGTATGATAATCCTATTGGTACAGTATTCTGTTTACGTTCCCTTGTTGATAATTTCAATGCCTAACTTGTTGCAAATTATACCCTCTCAAAAGCCTAACTTATTTAAAACTATATCTTGTCAAAAGAAGCAAACTTTAAAAAATAAAAAAGAGATTAAATTATACTTTTGGTCCCTATTTTCGTAGCAAAATATCAATTTAGTCCTTTTATTTTTTTTTCAATTTGATTCTTATTTTGGAAAATTTGATGCATTCAAGTCCTTTCCCTTAGTGGTGTAGTAACGGTGTTAAATGGGGTGCAACGTGTGAGTTTCTGAATTTTTTTGAATTTTTTTTTTAAATTTAAACAAAAATAAAAAATTTGTCACGTGTCAAGCTGACATCGTGCCACGTGACAGTGATAGTACCACGTGTCACTATTATTCCCGGTGTCATTTTCTCATACTCAATTTGGTTCTTGTATTTTAATTTTTGTCTCAATTTAATTTCAATTTTTGTAAAATTGTACAATTTCGTCCCCTTCCAAATTGAAACAAAAATTAACTTTTATATAAATGTTATACAAATATTTTAATTAAATTTTATTTTTTTATTCAAATTGATATTTTTATTATATATTTTCAATGAAATTAAGTTTATTTAAATTTGTTTCACATTCAATTTTACTTAAAATTGTTTTCAAATATTAAATTTATTTATTTTGTATTGTTACATAAACTAGTTAATTCTTCTGAAATTTATATAATTGTTATTTTTACACCAACTAAAATATTTGTATAGAAATGATTGAATTTTACACATTTAAAAATATACAATTATTTAAAATATAAATTCAAATAAAAGATAATATTAAAGTATGATGTAATAAAATATCAATATAATTTATGATTTTTTTTGTTATTAGCATTATTTTCCATTAACAACTTTAAAACAATTTTAAATAAAGCTTAATGTAAAATATAAATTAAAATAAACTTAATATTATTAAAAATATTTACTTAAAATATCAATTTTGATAGAAATATTTGTGCATATTTATATAGAAATTAAATTTGGTTTCAATTTGGAGAGAGACAAAATTGCACAATTTTTACAAAAAATGAGACTAAATTGAGACAAATTAAAATATTGAAACCAAATTGAGAATAGAAAAATTACACTTGGCATAATAGTGACATATGGCACTATCACTACCACGTGACACGATGTCAGCTTGACACGTAGTAAATTTTTAATTTTTTTAAAAAAAATTTAAAAAAAATATAAATAATTCAAAAAAATTCAAAAAATTCAAGAACTCACACGTGGCACCCCATTTAACGTCGTTACTACACCAGTAACAGAAAGAACTTGATTGCATCAAATTTCCCAAAATACGGATCAAATTGAGATAAAAAAAATTGAGGGACCAAATTAATATTTTGCTACGAAAATGGGGACCAAAGGTATAATTTAACCTAAAAAAGAATGGGCTTTGTTATCAATTGCTACCTTTAAAACAAAGTAGTCATATTTAAGGTTGGATTTTCTAGCAAGAGCATTTGATCCAAAAATTGTATCTTACATGAAAAAATTGGATCCCTACCAAATTCAATTACAATAGAGATGTAAAGTATATCTTACCTTTCACTAAATTGACAAAAATCTTGTTGTTGAGGTCCTGAAAGATATGATAATTGAAAGATGTATAAGATTTGTTTTGTTGTTGAGGTCGTGAACTCATAAGAACAATTAATCAACAAATGAACACGTTTTTAAAAAACATGAAGTCTAAAATCTCAAACCAGATGTGAATTTCCATAAGCTTTGAGGAAGTCAGAGTCAATAAACATTGATTATTAAGAACAAATAAAAAAAATGAATATACTACAATTTCATCATGATGTAATGAGAATCTTATCAGCTTGTTCACCACCACAAACAATAAGTCCACTAAACTTGGTGGAATTCTAAATTACGCAAGAAATGGATACTTACTTGCAGTTTGACCTGCATACTAAAACTAGTAGTTTGAGCTGCATAATGAAACTTGGAAGTTGAATTGCACAATAAAACCTGTGGTGGCAAATTAAAGTGTTCATGTACAATAACACCAATTTGAAGGAAAGTAAAATACATTTGAACCTTATTTGAACAAATAAAATTTTCACTCATTTTCGTCAACATTACACATTTAAATATCCTTTGTGCCATCAAACATCGACGCCCACCTTTTAAACCACTTTCATTAAAGAAGAATAATAAAAGCTTCTAGAATTGACCACTCAATGGTTTCAGTGCTAGCATTGATGGAAACGAAGGCAGAAAAATAGAAAACAAACCCTAGATTATAAACACAAAAACAAAAAGGAAGAATAATGGAATAAGACGATATAACTGGATTTTCAAACAAATTAACCAAAACAAAGCAAAAACCCTAAATTACATAATTTAATAAACTAACCTTTGATCATTATGAAGTTCGACGATTCAGTCCTTATTGAGACCCTGTTTAAGAAAGCAATAAGTTCTTGAGATTTAAATACATGGAGCGAGAGAGATTAACGAATCCATGTGTGAATCAAAGTGTGAGGCGCAAACAATATGAATGGAACAGAGGTAGAGACACTCAAATAGAGGAGTGAGTGCAACTCGAACAGACAACTTGAGGCTTTAGAAAAGAATGGGAGGGAACCAATGGAAGAAAAATAGGGAAGGAAATTACATTTAATTTGAGTAGGTCATCTTAGGGCACAAATGAGGAAAGCAATGAGACAAAATTGAAATTGAAATCGAAATAGATGAAATTAAAGAGATGAAGATGAAATTGAAAGCCACAGAGACGAAAATGAAAATGAAATCGAAAGCCACCAAATCGAAAATGAAAATGAAATCAAAAGAGACGAGAATGACAAAATGAAACATACACAGTTTACCTTGAGCGAACGATAGGCACGAGCCTCCTTCTTCTTCCTATTGGTGACACCTTCTTTCTAAGCGAAAGATTTTCATAAGCCACTGAGTGAGTGACACCTTCGTGAAAGAGTTTCACAAGTCTAACCAAATTAAAATTTTAAAAAATTACAAAATTTTATTGGAGTTTCTTTAAGAACCTAGAAAACTATGAAAAACCATTAAAATAAAGCAAGTCTTCGAAAAACCAAATTTTTGGATCCGGGAGTCGATTACGTGTAGGGAAGGTGTTAGCACCCAACAATACCCGCTCAAAAGCGATACCCTTAATTAAACATGCAAAGTTGATGTGGTTTTCAAAACATTAATTTCTCCCAAAAATAATGAGACAAATAATACTAAAGAGAAACAAAAAATATTTTTTTTGATTTTTGGGCCCGACAAGGGTTGACCTTGGTCCTACTTATTCTCATTTAAAGTGAGAAATCAGGGTTACGTAGTTCTTTAAAAGATATTTGGAAAACTATTTTAAAAATGATTTTGGATTTTGTAGATGTGAACCTGACAAGGACTGACCTTGCTCCTACGTATCTCACAGTGGAGAATCAAGGATCACGTAGTTCTTAAAAAGATATCATTGCTTGAAAATGTTGATATTTTTATATTTTTGAAACTTTATATTTTTTGTATTTTTGAATTACTTGAAAATATGTGTCACACGACGCAAGCGGTCTAACAGGCACTAAAAGAGAAAGGAAATTATTTTTGGTATTTTTAAAAATGAGTGTCACACAGGACAAGCGACCGGACATACACTAAAGGAGAAAGAAAACTATTTTTGGTATTTTTGAAAATGAGTGTCACACAGTTCGGATGACCGGATAAAGACTAAAGGAGAAAGAAAACTATTTTTGGTATTTTTGAAAATGAGTGTCACATGGTGCAGACGACCGGATAGACACAATAAAGCAAAAGAGAACATTTATTCATTTTTAGATTTTTTTTTCTATTTTTGTAATTTTCATAATTTTCAAATATTTTTATTTTTTAGCAAAAATTAAAAAGATGAATTTTAAGTAAGAAGGATAAAAGTGGAAAACAAAACATAAGGGTGCACGAGTAATGTGTGAGGTGCATGGAATAAATGTGGTGTGTATAGTAAGACATGGGCTGCTGTCAGTAAAATAACCAACAAGCCCAAGATAAAAACAAAACACTAATGGATTGTGTGATCAGTAAAACATGGTGGTGCGCATAGTAGAAAATATTCTAGCCCAAATCAAACAAACAAAAAATGTGGGGTGTGTGCAGGGGTGCGGGATTAGTAAACATCAAGGGTGCGTGAAGTAAAACATGGTCAATCCCAAGAGAGTGAGAATACTAAAAGTAGTGGTGTAGGAAATTAATGGAACTAGATTTAAGCCCAACCCCAAAATAACTCTCATAACATAAGAACCCTAAAGAGGGTTTCTTCCTTCTCTACGTGAGCGACACAAACCCTCACCCACTCATGGTCGGCCAGGGCCAATGTTGACGACATCGACCGCCGTTGAAGCCGCAACGTTCCCATTGTCGTTTCTCATTCATTCTTCCCTGGGCGAGGCTCATTCGATATCATCTTCCCACGAACATAAGCCACTCCTTACAGTCCCAACGTCGTCGCACGTCTCTAGCCCGTTAGAGCCACCGACGACGGCACCAATGGCCACCAGAAGCGTCGCCAGCTTCCGCAGAACTCCAAACGTTTCATTTCTCTTCGTGCGTGAATCACACCAAGTTGGGAATCCATGCCACCGAGCCCCATAATCGCGCTACCAACTACGATCGAAGTCGCCTTTGATATGCCCATTCGAACTCTTACTCACTGACGGTAGTGTCGCTGATGCTTATCTTCTCTTTATTCTCTTTATTCTCTACTCTGATTTGTATTGTGTTCTGTTGTAAATCGAATGATGATGGACGTGAGGATTGTTTGGGTTTGTGTCAATGAATTTGCGTATTGGATGGAGAAGAGGTGGTGAACGAACTGGTTTGGTTGTTTTTCTTTGTACAGGTGAAGGAGAATAAAGTTTGGTTGTTGTTTTTGTTTGTACAGGTGAAAGAGGATGGTGCCTCTTATTGAAGGGGTGAGTGAGTGTTGTCGTTGGATAATGAAAGTGTTGGAGGTATTTTGTGGTAGGTGAATGCAAAGGAAATAGAAGAAAGACGAGAAGGATGAGATTGGAGATGCTAGTGAAGATGGATTTTGAAAATGGCCATTGTTTTGTGCTCTATTTTTTATCATGCAGGTGGCGGGATGAAGGAATAGGGAGATGGTCGAAGATGATGATTGTGTGATTTAAAACAACGGGGGAGATTGGGTGCTCTTGCGAGCTTGTGGATCTTTTGTAATGGGAGAAAGGTGGTGGTAATGAGGATTCAGTTGGGAATGAAGATGGTTTTTGGTTGTGCCGTGAAGATCGTTAACCAACAACATGGCACGTGATGTATTTGGATCATGCGCCAAACAATTAAATAGATAAATGCAGCAAACACAGTGCATCATGTCATGGCATTTAGAAGATGAAACACAAATCTTAACACACGTACATCATGCTTATTCACTAACATTGAAGGTCATGTACTCACCTCTTGGAGCTCTCTGTGTGTAGTGGTCTTGAGTTCCCTTCTGGTCCCAAAATCTCCTCTATTGTGTTCTATTTCCGGGTGCAACTTTCTTGTCAAAAGTGTGCCGAGACTTTTTTGCTCTTTCCCTTCCTTTTTTTTTCTGTCCCCTTAAAATGTGTATTTGGACTCTCTTTTGTAGTAATGTTTCCCATGTATTTGTTTTTCAATTTGATTCCCCTCCATCTATGTGGTTCATCATGAATTCCTCGGGTATAGGCAAATAAAAAATCCAACTTAAAGTCCTTGATCCCAAGTATTTCTTGATCTGTGCGAGAAGTGGAAAGGGCGGTTGCTTCCTGCAACTTTGCCACCCTATCTCTTATACCCCATAGACACCAACTTTCCATTTTTGTACACTAATTTATAGCAGATCAAGCTAACACATAGAGACAAGCACCAAATGGGGAAAGGCCTAAGCGTATTGAAGTTCAAACAATGGATCTCTGCAATCTTCTTTCTCTTATTATTATTTTTAATCTATTTTCTTTTTTTCCTTTTTCTTAAAAAATAAAAAGTAAAAATAAATATGAAGAAAATTGTAAATAAAATAAAAATAAATAAAATAAGAATAAAATGAAAAATAAATAAAATAAAAGTAAAATAAGATGAAATGACAAAACAAAATAAAAGTAAAATAAAATAAGATAAGGAGAAAAAATAAAAATAAAAAGTAAATAATAAAAAAACATTATAACCCGAACAAAATTGGGTGTTACAGAATCCTTTATACTTAATGGGGGTTTATGAAACCTCTTCTATATATATCTTCTACCAGGGTTATCATAACCCCAAATAATAAACCCCGACTATAATTATGTATTTTGTAGTGTCATATCATTTAAAAAATTTGGAAGATCTTAAACAAACTTAAAAAAATGATATTTTTTATTTAAAACTTATTTTTTGAATTTTTGTATACAAAATTATTTATTAAATTGTGAGAATTAATTTAATTTAACATTTCTTTTTCAATAGATAATAAGGCTAATCATCTAATATTTCTTAAAACATTGTTGGTCTTAAATAAGTTTTTATTATCTTTAACTTTGAAAAACCTCCTTCAAAAGCAACTTGGAATTGTTAACATTAATTTTATAAGCTATATATGCATCTTGAAAAAAAAATTATTTTTATATAATCAAGAATGTCAATTGGTTTATCATTTTCCAAACCTATAATTTCTTTTAAGATATTTAACTGTGAAAATAAATCAAATTCATTAATATCCAACAAATTATCATGTTTTAAAGATTTTTCAAGGTTTAAGCATTTTTCTTTAAAAAAATGTAGTGAATTTAATTTTTAAATTCTAATTAAAAAACCAAAAATATCTTCATATACACTACCACAAAAAAGACTTTTAACGTCCGATATTTTCGAAATAACGTCGAAAAATAGATCAAATGTCACTTAATGTCGGGGACATAAAGGGCTGACGTTATCCAACGTCGGGACAAAAAGGAGCAGACGTCAATTTTCGTGCTGGATGGTGCCAAAAAACAACATTGTTTGACGTCTGGTAGTGCTCTGACAGACGTCAAATAATGTCGGGGCACTGTTTGGCCGATGTTATTTGACGTTTGTCATAGCACTACCAGACATCAAACATTGCTTTTTTTTTTTTTTAATTTGGATGTTTTTACAACATTCTCACACCTGAAAATCAGAAAATTCCCATAACAATTTCATAATATTTTCAGCATAATTCTAGACTTACAATTATATCTAATAACACTTAAGTATCTAAACGTATACAAATAACACCAAACTAAAAGTTTCAACATGAAATTTTTATCCAACAAAGTTTTTGAAAGGAGTTTTAATTCCTATGGTATCAACTCCATCTTTTCAATAGATATGTTGCCCACTCCTGTCTTAGTGTGTGGATAATGTCATCTACTAGAGGTAATGAATTCTTGAACCGCTGAAAAAGTAATACAATTTCATTATATAAGAATATCATTATTTAAAGTTTGATATTATTTATAATGTGAAAGATATATATATATATATATATATATATATATATATATATATATATTATTACCTCTATCCAATCATCTTTAATTGCAGCTCAAATGATTGTTCTTATCTAAGACATGGCATTATATCCACATTCACATGAATCTTCTTGCTTGCTACACTAAACATTACAAATAAAATAATCACATATCAAAATCATAAGTTGACATGCAAAAATTAATAACTTTAAAATGAATGAGTTCTAACCTTTGGATGTAATACTTTAAGTTGTTAGCCTCTAGGCTTACCCACAAATCTAATGAAATTTTGAAAACATAAAACATATGTTAGTTTTAATATACTAAGTAGATACATAGGTTATCATTGAAAAAAAAAGGAATACTTACTTTTGTAACATATTTTTCAAAGTAGGTGGAATCTTCCCATGACATGAACAAAACCATACAAACGTGCATTGTCTTGGAATGATGACCAATAGTTGTCAATGGTACCTACCATCAATCACAAGTACTTAGCCGAAATAATTAATAATACTTCATAAAATATTACAAGCAAAAACACCTACGCATCAATGTATGGGGCAAAGTAGATCTCTTTATTTAACTCAACCATCCATGTTTGCGAATAAAATTTGATGTGGTCATGTGAGTTTCCCGAAGGTTGAATGGTTTGAGGTTCAATGAATCCATAGACAGAAGATCGACCTTGGTCCACAATGACTTTGTCCACGTACCTACAAAAAGACAATTAGGTTTAATATTAAAAAATATCAATTCTTTGCTTTAAGTATGAAATACAATAAAAAATCTTACATGCACCATAGTTATATGACTGAAATATTTAACATCTTGTCTCCTGTAATGATCTCTAGTGCATCATTCAGGTTAATGTACAATTGGACGTGGCAATGGAGGCCAAATACTCTTAACTCTCACTCTAGCTTTACCGATCCTCTTTTTAACTTGTGTAATTTCAAAAGCAGCTTTTCTAAAGGATCATCTTCTGCTTCTATCATTTCATCATTTTCACGTATAACACGTGACGTTGGACCGACTATTTTTCAGGACCGGTGGACTGAAATGAAGATTTAGAAAGGTTTGACGTCAAAAGCTTTATAAATTGTAACATTGAACTACTAAGAATATGATGTCATAATACCTTTGGTGGGCTAAAGTATGACATGATCAATGCTTTATGCCAAGCTATAAATGTGCCTAAAGCCTCCCCAACAAATTGGATTTTTGAAGTTGGCATAAGCACTTGAGCGTGGGGATCTCGAACTTCATCAATCATCACATGCGCGTATTCAGGCAATAAAGGAACACCATGGATAGTTTCCCCATCCTGAAGTTATAGTCCTATGGCCACTACTCGCAGGGGTCTTCATCAACCAATAGCTCATACTGACTTCTGTAGTCAATATGATCTACACCAGAGCATGAGCCTTTTGTAGTCATATGTTGTCCTATTGGAGCTTGAGTGGGTAATTCCATGTTCTGCTGCTGCATGGACTGAAGCTTTTCTTCAAGTGTTCTTTGTATTTGTTGTTGTTGTTAAAGTTTTTCCATGAAATGTTGCTCAATAATTCCCATGCGTTGGTTGAATATTTCCTCCATTTGTTGCTCCATCTTCCTCAAGGCTTATTGACTTAAGGATTCATTACTTCTTTGTGGAGGACCAAAGTAATCTCGAAGACCAATTGCAGTTGTGTGAGTATATCGTCCCGACCATGGCTAACAAATGAACCCTGAGTCTCTTGCTCAATTAACTCATCCTACACCACATAAGTAAGTTCAATCAAAAGGAGAAACACATGAACTATGATAGTCGAATAGGGTTTCTACTTACTATTTTTTGAGATATGATTTGAGCTGATTGTGATGTCATTTGCCCACCAGACTTAGTCCGAGCAGCCTTCCATATGTCATACCTAGGAATTGCATCCACTAGGTCAGGGGACTCAAGTTCCAAAGACTATGCATGAGACTTTTTCAATTTTTTCTCCAATAATGCATAGCCACCTCGAGAGATTACGTGTGGTGTATTATTAATCCTTTGTCTTTGTTGGGTTGCTATCCTTTTTTCCTGTCACACATAATACTTAATAACTTTAATACACAAATGTATGACTAATGTCACTATAAAAAATTTCAGAAACAAACCTGTCAGTTTCCAGACTCTTTACATGCATAAAATTGCATCCACTCCTCTTCAAAGATTTTGTACTTAGCACAAGGAGTGTCATGTTGTTTGTCTTTGAACACATACAAACGTGTGAGTCTTGCCTTAAAGTTCCTCCATCTTGTGGCTATGTGAGATAACATTTTTTTTCTAGTTCACTTAGTGTTCGGAGTAATATCAAATTTATGTTGTTTAGAAGATAAAATATGTCATGTTAACAGTAACATAAAAAATACTATAGTTGGTTTAAGTAAACATACCACAAGATCCTACCATAGGAGGTTCTTCTCGACCTCCCCGACGTCATCCCAACATGCAATCGCAATAGAAACTTTCATTTTGGCCAACATTCCTATATAGCTACGGTACTTTTTTTTCCATGGGCCATTAGGTTCACCTGATCAAGGGTCAATCTGGATCGGCATCCTCTCTCGTCGATATGTGACATCCGACAACTGAGTCACAGATCTACCAGGTCCTTCGTGGTCTAACCTAGAGCTCATCATACCTTAAACATATCGTTAGAAAATGTTAACAACAAAAATATACTCAATGACCTCTATTATATTAAAATAGTAGGGAAAATAAAAAATTGTAAATGTGACAATATTATTAAATAAACACCTATCAAGGTATTGTGTTCTCCCATATGCCTTCATTATGATCACTTCAAATAGCATAGATGTCATTGGTTACATCATCAACCTTGTCTTGAGTGGTTCTTGATGAGAAAGACGTTGTCTCAAGTATGTCTAGACAATCTTCATCATCATTTCCTTGCATGCTTCTTCCTTCTAATACAACTGACCATTTTTTATTGGCTGGATCAATGACATAAAAAAATTGTCTTGCTTGACTAGCCATAATAAATGGTTCATCTATATCACTCATCTTGTTAAGATCCACCAAAGTGAAACCGATGTCATCTGTCCCAACACCCGAATTACTATCAACCCATTTACACTTGAAAACTAGCACTCTAAAAGTTATATAGTCAACTTCCCATATTTCGTGTATTATTCTAAAGTAACTCATGGATGTCGTAATTGGATTTTTGTCCTTAGAACTGGTGAAATGTACAATTTCAGCTTGAAGTGTAACCCCACTATTTTGAACTCTATTTTTGTCATCTTTTATCTTTGAATAGAAACAATGATTGTTTATGTAGTAACCTTGGGGAACCTTCACACTTCTTAAACACTGACAAAAAAATTGCTTATCTTTTCTGGAAAGAGTGTGACAAGCGGGAGGCAGGTAGGTGCGTATTCCAATTGATTGTGGATGTAACTTAGAACGGATGCCCATTTCAGCCAAATCTTGTTATGCTTTTAATCCATTTTTAGTCTTTCCTTTTACATTTAGTAAAGTCCCGATGACGTTGTCACATACATTTTTTTCAACGTGCATCACGTCTATATAATGTCGTACCTTAAGTTTACACCACTATGGAAAATTAAATAAGACTGATCGTTTCTTCCAAATGTTTTTCTCCGTGGTATTTTTCTTTGTATGTTTTTTAAACACAATGTCAATGTTTTTTACTTGGTTGTATATTTCTTCACCATTATGGGGTCTCACTATAACTTCATCCTCAAGACTTCCATTAAATGTTTTTTTTTTCATTCTACGATAAGGATGATTTCGAGGAAGAAACTTTTGATGTCTTGTATACACAGTTTTCTAATCGTGCTTCAATTGAATATAACTCATGTTTTTTTCACAAATGGGGCATGCAAAATGACCATTAACACTGTAACCGCTTAAGTTTTCATATGCTGGAAAATCATTTATGGTGCAAAACAATGTTGCACGCAAACAGAAAGATTCTTGAGAATATGAATCATACGCATCGACGCCTTCTTCCCATAACAATTTCAAATCATTGATCAACGATTTTAGGTATACATCAATGTCATTTCCAGGTTGTCTAGGACCCGATATCATCATAGACAACATCATATATTTCCTCTTCATGCACAACAAAGGAGATAAATTGTAAATCATTAGCAAAACTGGCCATGAACTATGTTTGCTACTTAAGTTCCCATAAGGATTCATACCATCTGTAGCAAGTCCAAGTCTTAAGTTTCTTGGCTCTACACCAAATTCTGGAAATGTTTCATCAATCTTTTTCCATTGTGGAGAATCAGCTGGGTGTCGAAGAAGATTATCACACTTTCTTCCATCAACGTGCCATTTCAGGTTCTTTGCATCTTCTTTAATGGAAAATAGACGTTTAAATCTAGGTATTATAGGAAGGTACAACTATTTCCATCAATTTTCTTTTTAAACCACGATAAACCACATGTTTGACACACCTTTAGTGAAACAAACTCGCCTCTGTATAAAACACAATCATTTGGGCATGAATGTATCTTTTGATATTTTCTGGAAGCATCTCCTTTAACAACTCCAACAATTATGTGAAACTTATATCCATCCATCCATTCCTTGCTTTTAAATAGAATAATTTCAAAGTTGTTGACAGTCGCGTAAAGTTAGTGCATCATGGGTACAACTCTTCCTCTAAATCGGACTTAAGAGAATCATATAAATGAGCTTTTCCAAAATTCTCCTCCCTAACATCATGTACCATTTCTTCTAAATGATCATTCATCCAGTCGTCTACATAATCTGTTTCTCGTGACGCCGTAGGCTTGTCCAATACTTCTCCATGCCAAGTCCAAATTGTATAACTCCTCATTATACCAAAGATGAATAGATGATCATGCATTATTCCCAAGTCCTGACGTATTTGATTAAGACAACGAACACAAGGACAAAAATATGTCTCGTTACTTGAGATTGTGTGTTCTTGAACATATTGCAAAAACCCAGAAACCTTTTTTTCATACTCTTCACCGATGTGACGCTCATTCATCCAACTTCGATTCATACTATGTTCGTAAAAAAAACTCCATCAATCTCAAACTTTTAACTCTCACAAGGTAAGGCCCTACCCATTCCAAAAAAATATTTTTCATAATTTGCTAACACATATACAAAAAAGTCAAAAATCATAAATTTCACAAAATTTCGACAGTATTTCGCATTGGTCTCTGAAGTACACAAAATGAAAGTGATCAGTCATGATTAGAGATGGCAAATAAACCTGTCCCCGTGGGTATCGTCCGAACCTATCCCCTTTTTGACGGGGAATCCCCACATTGATTGGGTATGGGTATGGGTATGGGTATGGGAAATCCCCAATTTTATCAATTGGGTATGAGGATGGAGATGGGGATGTACATATTCCCGCCATAATACCCGTCTTCGCCATATCTCCATCTTCGTTTAAATTATTAAAATATTCACAATTAATCAAGTAACCCTATATATATATATATATATATATATATATATATATATATATTATTTTTTATTTCTTTTAATTATTTGGTTTGTTATGAAACTCATTCACACTTCCAATACATTTTATCTTATCATAACCTTTATGTGATTATGTTAAATTGATGTATGTCTATTAAACAAAAATTATTTCTAACATTTGAACATTTCTATTATTTTTTAATATTTATTTATTGTATATTTTCCTTTCACATGAGAATGTTTAATACTCTCCATTTAAGTTGTTTAATAACATAAACCTTTCATTTACTAGGTAATATAAAAAAAATTACTTATTATTATTAATTTTTGTTTCATTTGAAGAAATTTTTTGTTTCGCTAAAACAATTTTTGTTATTTCTCAACCATTGAGTATATATGTTGATATTTGAAAAGTTTACTTAGATCTTTAAGATATTTTTCATCTTATCATACCCTTAATTATACATTTGTTCTCCTTTGTGCGATTCCTTTCAATAGTCTCCAAATTGTTTATAAGACACACATTTGTTAATTTTTTTAATTTTTTATTTGTTGTTTATTTTCATCATGTAGAATACTATTTCGATATATTTTATTCAATTATTTTTTATTTTCTAAATCATTACAATCATACTTTAATTTTTTCACTATAATTGTATACATAATTTTTATTTACTACAATATAAAAATTTAATGTAATTGCCATGAATATTTTTTTTTATCACCATCCAACATATATTGGAGTTCAAAAAATACAAAATCTATGTTAAAATTTTATTATTATGTTTATTATTTGTTCTTTGCGTCATTTTGATCAAGTGTTATATTATAACTTTTATTAGTGATAAAAAAGAGATTCATTATAATTTAAAAAATTAAAGTAAACAAACATTTAAAATATATTTTAATTTGAATATTATTTTTTCCTTTTATATATATTTTTTAAATAATTTTAAATTTTATCAACTAGGTTTCATTAATCTTTACAAATTTAATAAAGGTTTTGGTTCTCATGAAATTTTATTTGGTATTCTAATCTAAAATGTAAGCAATTATAATTTATTTCAAAGTATTTGATATCGAAGAAATAATCATCCTCCTAATATTGAATATTTGATAATATTATGTTTCCTTTACCGTAATTTTTTATTATTTTATAAAAATTAATTAAAATTAATAGTAAAGTAGTAAGAAAACGGATACGGGTATGAATACGAGATTATACCCGTTACCCGGTGGGGATGGAGATGGGACAAAATTTTGATACCCGTTGGGTTTGGGTATAGGGATGGGGATGAATTTTTTTTACGGGGATGGGTATGGGATAGCGAAACCCGTCCCCGCCCCACCCCATTGTCATCTTTATCTACTCTTGATCACAATCAAGTATGCATCCAAAGAATAACACAAATTAGCTTAATCGAAATTTTATGAAATTTATGCATAAACCTCAATGTACACGTTGTAGCAAATTATGAAAAATAATTTTTTCAAATTGTCCGATCAAAAAATTCAAGATTTAATACAAACGATTGAAAATTTAATCATTTGTACTAAATCTCAAACGGGAACTAAGTTTTGCTCAGTGTATACTAAAAGTATTTTAAATCTACATATATAAAATAAAAATTAATGCAACAATAATATTCAAAAATCAAATACAATTAGAATTATTTAAACATGCATCATCTTAAAATAAATATAATTTTATTTTCTAATCTTACAAATATTGTTAAAAAAATTTCAAATAAAAAAAGAAATAGGCCAAAAATATTGTCTAAGATTAAAACTATAATGGCAAATAAAAAAATACAAGCAATTATATACAAACAATGAACAAGAAATAACGAGCAAATCAAAGAAATGAAAAACTAACCTCTTGTACCAAATTGAAAGACGAACTTGGATAGGGAGGCTAGGGTCTTTGCACGGTGTTGGCCAAATGGGGACGAAGAGCAAGTGGGACGAATCTCAAAACATTCCAAATGGGGATGAAAACGTAAAATATTCGGTTCAAAGCGCCTAAAATCAATCCACAATCAAATTCCAACAAGTTTGGTGGTGGAAAACGTTCGAAACTCACCTGGAGGAGGTCAAAATGGTGATCACCGGCAGGGAACGAGTGCAAAAGTTGTGGCGACGCGAGGAAACAATGTAGGGTTTTTGCGTTTCGCGCAGAGATATTTAAAAATTAACGTCGAGGGTGTGTGGGCCGACGTTAATTAACGTCGGGGGAGCTGTGGGCCAATGTTAAGTGACGTCAGGGGGTGGGTGACTGGTCTAACGTTAAGTGACGTCTGGGGTGAATGGGCCGACGTCCTTTTTTAAATAACGTCGAAGTTTCGAAGGGCAGATGTTAAATGACGTCTGATCTAGAATGGGCAGACATTAAAAAAGTCCCATAATTTACAAAAATGCCACCGGTCATTTTCAACGTTGGGCTTTTTTTAGGCAGACTTTATAGGGGCGACGTTATAAGGCTTTTGTGTTAATGATATCTTAAATTGTTCAAATATACTTTGAAGTGTGGTAATTGTATACAAAAAGTAATCAATTCTAAATAATTCTTAAAGAGATTTTGCAATTTCTCAACGTTTTCATCAAATTGTTTCTTTCTACTTCTAATACGTTTTTCACAAAACCTAGGTTTTATATTCATTTCAAAAGCAATTTATTTGGCATAAGTCAATGCATTTTCAAATAAATTTTCTAACCTTCGTCTAATTAATAGTTTTTTACAAAATTTTCAGTTCCTCATCAAGATATATACAAAAAAAAACTCAAAACTCCTAAATTGAAAAATACCATAAAACAAAACTGGGCAAGCAAAAGAAACACATTTTTAATTCTAATACAAATCCAATACAAGATAGAAACAACAACAACACAAATAGAAAGAAAACAACATATTAACCAAATATGGGAATGAAAAATTGGTACACACAGGAAATATGAGATTAATCTGCCAAAACTCAGAAAAAAAAGACTCTTAGAAGAGAAAGAAAAAAAGTAAGGAGAGACAAGAGAAGTCATTGAGAGGTAAAAAATATAACAGAAGTAAATTGAGTCCAGATTGATTATAAAAGAATAAAGATAACTAATTATTCTCTTTTTTCTGTAAACAAAATTAATAATAACTTAATCAAATTTTATTCACAAACATAAACAAATAATTAATTTAATAGAGCTATATTAGTAGTAATTTATTTTGTTGAGGACTTTTTTTTTCTTAAACATAATTTTATAATTAATTTAATAGTGTTATGAATTAATAGTCGTCCATTGATTTGATAATAGTTACTCATATGATTGATATGATTAATACTCATATGATTCATTACTCTTTATGTAAATATTTTGTATTAACTATTTGATTTGTATCATTTATGAGTTACCATGTTATATATACATAGAGGTGTCAATTTGGCCCCTAGCCCATGGGCCAGTCCTGGCCCACTCTTCATAAAGTCTCATTTTAGAGGGGCCCCAAATGAGGGGGCAAAAAAAAACCCAGCCCCCAAAGCCCCCTCTCTAGTGGGTTAGGGCTAGGGCTAAGGTGGGTTAGGCCCCCCAATTAATAATAGATTAAGCTAAAGTCAAAGATCAAGTCAAGCGAGTCAGACGGGTCCGAAGACCCAAACAGACTCGACGAGCCAAACATGTCCAATCACCTAGACAAGTCCGAAGCCCTAGACGAGCTCAATGACCCAAACGGGCCCTAAGGTCCGAAGACCCAAATCGGCCCAACGAACTGGATGAATTTGAAGACCTAGAGGTGTTTGACGACGCAGACGAGCCCGACTACCCAGACGGGTCTGAAGCCCTAGACGGGCCAGACGACCCGGACGGGCCCGACGACCATAACAGGCCTGACTACCTAGACAGGCCCGATGACCCGGACGAGCCTGACGACCCAGATGGGCCCGACAACCCAGACGAGCCCGTCTGGATCATCAGGCTTGTCTAGATCATCAGGTTCATCTAGGTTGTTGGGCTCGTCTAGGTCATCGTGTCCATTCAGGTCGTCGAGCTCGTTCGAGTCATCAATCCCGTCGGGGTCGTCGGGCTCGTCTGGGTCATCAGGCTCGTCCTCGTTGTCGAGCTCGTTCGTGTCGTCGGGCCCGTCTTGGTTGTCGGGCCCCTTCGGGTCATTGTGCTCGTCTGGGTAGTCAGACTCTTCTGGTTCGTCAAGCTTGTCTGGGTCGTCGGGCATGTCCGGGTCCTTGGGTCTGTCCAGGTCGTCGGGTCCATCCGGGTCGTCGGGCCAACCGAGTCGTCGAGTCCGTCTAGGTCGTCGGGCCTGTCCGGGTCGTCTGGCCTATTCGATCGTCGTGCTTGTCCGGTTCGTTGGGCCTGTCCCACATATAATAATATATTTTAAAAAATAATATATTTTTCATGTTGAAGATGAAAGCCTATGGGTTGGCCCTGACCCACAGTGCTTTTGTGGGGTTTATGGCTTTGTGAGCTTCTTGATGGGAACTTTTTTTCAATGTGGGCTTTTTTGGCCCTAGCCCACATGGGCCAAGGCCAAGTCCTGTGGGTTGGGCCAAATTGACACCTATATATATATATATATATATATATATATATATATATATATATATATATATATATATATATATATATAAAATCAGGACTCTTCCTATTAGTAATAAGACACACATAAAGTTGCTCCTCATTCTCTCATTCTCTATTCTTCCTTCACTTCTTTTCTCTATTATTATCTTTAGTTTATAACATGTTATCAGCACGATGCTCCAAATAACTAAGGACTAGTGAAAGCTTTTTCTCTCTAACGACAATGATATGCGTGTATCAATCCAGACTTTTTCTAATCCTTTCTTTATTTACAATTTTACCTTATATTCTTATTCTTGTGATAAAAATTGTTTGACTTTATCAATTTTTATCTTCGTCTTATTATTTTTATTTATATTGTGATTGTGGTTATTAGTATTAATTGTTTGATGATGATTATTATTATTATTAATATTATTATTTATGTGCTAGTTCTAAACATGCCAAACGTTTCAAAATTTGAATTTTTGACCTTTGATATTACAAGGAAGAATTACTTATATTGAATTTTAAATGTCTAAATAGATTTAAATGCAATGGGTATTGGGATACCATTAAAGAACGCAATAAAGCATATGAGCAACTAATTTGGTCCTGCGACAACAATATTGTGAAAAAAGATTTCACAAAAATTATGAATTTATTTCATGCATTTGTATGGCTGAACAAAGCAATGAAACTTTTGATGTAAAATCATGAGATCCGCCTAATCTATCTATTCCCAAAAGTGAATGCATCAATAAATATTATGAATTTATTTCATGCCTTTGTATGGTTGAACAAAACAATGAGCTTTTGATAGAAAATCATGAAACCTGTCTAATTGGTTTTGCTTCATTCCCATAAGTGAATGCAACAACATTTGATTTATATTTTCATGATTGTGATATTGATTATGGTCATGGTTATAAAGGAAATTTCAAAGACACATTTTGTCACCAGAAGTGACACAATAATGTGAAAAAGGAAAAAGAAAAATGTGAAAATATTGGCAAATAAGATGGAAGTATATATTATCATTAGGATGGTTAATCACAAACAAGATATTTGTTCACATATGGTAGCACAATGATTTTATGATGATGTGTGAAAGAAACCATAACAACAACATCGTCAAAATCATGCATAATTTTTAGTATTACACGAGGTAAGTCGTGAATATGTTTCGTTAAGCTCTATAATTCAACATGTGCGACAAACTTGTGGTTTATCCTTGAGAAGAATGGAATCAACAATCATATATGAAGACAATAGTGCATTGTTCAATTGAAAGGATGATGTAGAGATCCAAAAGATTCGTTCATACAAAAATCTAGCAGATTTATTTACAAAGTCTTTGCCAAAAAGAACTTTTGAGCAGCTAGTTCACAAGATTGGACTTCTTCCTCTTAATGATATAAGTTTATATGAGGGAGAGAAATAAAAGATGTAAAGAACAATATATATAATTATGTACTCTTTTTCCTTCACTAGATTTTTATCTCGAAAGGTTTCCTAGTAAGGTTTTAACCAGGCGCATTCTCTTATAAATCGAAACCCAAGGGAGAGTATTATGAATTATTAGTCGTCCATTGATTTGATAACCGTTACTCATATGATTGATACTCATAACTCATATGATTCATTACTCTTTATGTAAATATTTTGTTTTAACTATTTGATTTCTATCATTTATGGGTTACCATGTTGTATCTATAAAATATGACTCATTTACATCACTTATTGTTAGAAATGTCTTTTTTATTGTTTATCTCTTTTAGAAATAAATGAGATTATACATTAAATAATATTTAAATAAACACACAATTTTAAAATAATTACTAGAATTTTATATTAAGAAATATACAAACCAATTTATTTGATTGATTGAAGTATATAAAGAATTTAAAATTTATAATAAATATAAAGAGACATTTAAACTAGTTAGTGGGTAAGAACTTTTGTTGGACAAATTTTAAACTATAATAATTTTAAAAATTGTAATAATTTTTAATTTTTTTTCTAAAATTTTGTTTTTATATTTATCTTTAAAATATTTTTTGATATTTTAAAAATTATTAATTGTTCAAATGATCATATCATAATATAAACTATTTATCACAAATCATAAATATATATGTTATACGTTCAAATAACTGTTTTTATAGATTTTTGTAATTAGAATATAATATATATTAAAGATATCCATTATAAATTTTATCAATATAAATTAAATATTTAATTTATACATTGTACCTGCCCCTAATATACTGGTTAGTTAGTCAAATATTTATTTTTAAAAATTAGTTTCATATTTGACTTATGACAGCCAATTACAATCATAAAGCTAGCAGGAAGTGGAGTTGGAAATTTCCCAAATACAGATAGTACCAAAAAAACAACTTCTCTGAGAAGGAATATGTAATTTTTAAAAGACTTACTAGCAAAAAAAAGCACTTTAAAGTAATTAACACACATTAATGTGTAATTAGATAGGAAATTTGAAGAAGGTAGTTATTTTTAAGGAATTTTTAAAGAAATTAAAGTTTTATGATTAGATTATTCATAAACAGAGAATTTCAAATTTTATCTAAAATTTAAGAATCTTAAATTTTTTATATTTTCAAATTTATGTGTCTTTTTTATATTTCTTTTTGACTTTTGATCTTTGTATATATTAACTTTGTTAATATTAAAATATTTGTTGAAACGTTTGCTTTTCAATTGATGTCGATTAAAGATATTTTCTTATTGATTTTTTTTATTGGAGTTGTATTTTATTTAAATTTTTAAGATTATTTTTTAATACACTTCAATTATTTTGTGTTTGATATTACTTAATGTTTCTAGGTCCATGTTAGAGATGTCATTTTTCTTTCTTATATAGGAAGGTCGGGAACATCTAATCTATTAGTGCACGAAAAAGTTGAGTAGCTAATGTATGGGGAAACTGGGACATTTCGGCTCATTGAAGTCGAAGTCGAGTACATCTCGATCTAACTAAGGATAGATGTATCAATATGGACCTAATGTAGAGATATGTCACATATAAACATACATTCTAGTACATATGAGTTCAGACATAAAAATAAGACTGGACATATTTATTAAATTTCACTAAACTATAGTTAATTATACTATATTAAACTAAATTATTTATAATTATAATTGGACTGTATTATAAAACAGGTCAATTTAAAAAAATTAACTTTTATTAAATTAACTTAGTTAATTGTTAAACTGTAAGTTATTAATATGAAAGAAAAGGTTGAGAGAGCAAAGTACTGCAAATAAGATATTGATATTGATATTAGGATAAGTGTTAGAGTTATGAATTTTATGTTTTACGTTTTGCTTTTTTGCCACGAAATAATTTTTTTACTTTCTTTTAGTTTTTTTTTCTTTTCTATCTTTTTGAAAAAAGTATAAATATTTATAATTAATTTATTAAAAAATTATAAATTCATGTGAGATCTTATTTTATTTTAATAAATTTTATTATGTAATACTATTTTTATGTTATAATTTTAAAAAATATTTTTTTAACAGTTAAGTTTTGAAACAATTAATATTTTTATAATTTTTTAATTGCATTAAAATTTTCCATAATTTAAAAAGTAATTAAAATGTTAAAATTAATATAATAAATATAAATATTGATATTAATGTATTTTTTATTTTAAAATCTTATATAATATTAATTTTTAATTTTAAAATAATTATTACGTCGCGTCAACTTTTTTAGAGAGAGTTTATGTTTCACATTCTAAAACTTTTTCATATTTATGAAAAAATTTCGACATTTTCAATAAGATATTTTGTTGAAGATGTAGCTATCATTATGAGTAGATGTATGCACTACATTAAATATTTTATTAAAATATTTCTTAAATTAGAAATTGAATATTGACTTGGGATAAATTGACTCCGCAATCCTTTCACTGTGAACATAATTGTGATGGAGTATATTTATTTTATAATAGCATTATAAGTAGGTCGGCAATTAACTCCACACCAGTAGCGACACAACACTAATAAGTAGATCCTTCATATCTTTGATTTGTTCATTTTTATTCTTAAAATATAAAATTTATATTTATCCTTTATCTCCGTATCTAAGTCTTTATTACATACAAAATTTGTATACTACAGGGGTCTTCCTTGGATATAGGATGTATGTATTCTCATTTATATTTATTCTCCAATTCGAATTGTTTTAAAATATTAACTAAATATGTTTTTATGAAAATAATGTTCTCAATAAATCATACATAATTATTAAATATTTAATTCAGAAAAAAAATGTTTTTTTTATTGGTTAGTTAGTTTGTAGGTGATTTGATAGTAATATGATAGTGAATTGATAAGAAACGTTGAACCGATCATAGATTTTGATATTATGGTAGAAAGTGTGTTTAAACTAAATTTATTGTCACAAAATTAATTTGATAATATTCGCCTCCACTTATTTACTACAAATCGACTTCATCTTTCAATAGTGTATTTTCAACATATATTAAATTTTAGAGAATAATTATAATTATATAAATCTTAAAATAGATAAAATCAATTAATTGCAGAAAATAATAATTGAAGGTACATATTAAATACATTTGATTAGGGATGACAACGGGATGGGACGGGCACGGATTTCTCTATCCAATACTCATTTTCATAAAAAAAAATTCATTTACGTCCCCATACCCAAATCCAACGGATATCAAAGTTTTGTCTCATCCTCATCACATCGGGTAACGATATAATCTCGTACTCATACCCATACTCATTTTCTTACTACTTCAATATCAATTATAATTAATTTTTATAAAATAATAAAAAATTATGGCAAATGAAACATAATATTATCAAATATTCAATATTGGAAGGATGGTTGTTTCTTCGATATCAAATACTTTAAAATAAATTATAATTGTTTATATTTTAGATTATAATACCAAATAAAATTTCATGAGAACCAAAACAATTATTAAATTTGCAAATATTAATGAAACATAGTTGATAAAATTTAAAAATATTTTTTTTAAAATATAAAAGGAAAATAAATATTCAAATTAAAATATATTTTAAATGTTTGTTTACTTCAATCTTTTAAATTCTAATGAATCTATTTTTTATACACTAATAAAAGTTATAATACATCATTTGATCAAAATGATACAAAGAACAAATAATAATCATAATAAAAGTTTAAAATAAATTATAATTGTTTACATTTTAGATTATAATATTAAATAAAATTTCATGAGAACCAACGCATTGATTAAATTTACAAACATTAATGAAACGTAGTTGATAAAATTAAAAAATATTTTTTATAAAATATAAAAGGAAAACAAATATTCAAATTAAAATATATTTTAAATGTTTGTTTCCTTCAATCTTTTAAATTCTAATGAATCTCTTTTTTTTTATACACTAATAAAAGTTATAATACATTACTTAATCAAAATGATACAAAGAACAAATAATAATCATAATAATAAAATTTTAACTTAGATCTTGTATCTTTTGAACTTCAATTATGTTGGATAGTGATAAAAAAATATTCATGACAATTACATTACATTTTTATTTTGTAGTAAATAAAAGTTATTTATACAATTATAGTGAAAAAAATTACATTATGATTGATAATGAATTAGAAAATAAAAAATAATTAGATAAAATATATCAAAATAGTATTCTACACAATGAAAATAAATAACAAATAAAAATATTAAAAAATTAATAAATGTTTACAAACAATTTGAGAGACTATTGAAAGAAATCGCACAAAGGAAAACAAATGTATAATTAAGGATAATGATAAGTAGAAAAATATCTTAGAGATCTAAGAAAACTTTTCAAATATCAACATATATACTCAATGGTTTAAAATTAACAAAAAATGTTTTAGCGAAAAAAAAAGTTCTTCAAATGAAACAAAAACTAATAATAATAAGTAAATGATTTTTTTTATATTACCTAGTAAACGAAAGGTTTGTGTTATTAAATACTTAAATTGAGAGTATTAAACATTCTCATGTGAAAGGAAAATATATAATAAATAAAAAATATTAAAAAATAATTGAAATATTCAAATGTGAGACATAAAAAATTTTTAATTGACATACATCTTTTTAACATAATTACATAAAGGTTATGATAAGATGAAAAATATAATTGATATGCGAATGAGTTTCATGATAAACCAAATAATTAGAAGAAATAAAAAATAGTATATATATGGTTACTTAATTAATTGTGAATATTTTAATAATTTAAACGGAGACGGGTATTATAGCGGGGATATGTACACCCCCATACCCAGTTAAAAAAGTCAGGGATTCCCCATACCCATACCCAATAAATGTGAGAATTCCCAGTCAAAACGGGAACGAATTCGGACAATACCCACGGAAGCGTGTTTATTTGTCATCTCTACATTTGATCGATAGATATCAAATGAGTTCAAAACTTATTTCTTCACCATAATCTTAAACAAGATATAAAATACCTTTTAAAGTCTTATAAATTTTAATATTTTTTTATGTAGGTTAACATGTTTGATTATTAAGAAAGATAATAATATAATTTACACGTATTATAACAAATTTAACATAGTAAAAATATAAAAATATTACAATTTATATTGACAATTAGGTTTGAAAGAGTTTTTAAATGAACACTTTTAAGAAAAAAAAAAACTTCTTATAAAATGATATTAATATATAAATGATTGAAATATAGATTTTTATAAAGATTTAAGTCTAACTTATATTTTTTTTATGTAGGTTAACATGTTTGATAATTACGAAAGATAATAATATAATTTACACGTATTATAAAAAATTTAACATAGTAAAATATAAAAATGTTACAATATATATTGACAAATAGGTTTGAAAGAGTTTTTAAATGAACACTTTTAAGAAAAAAAAAAAAACTTCTTATAAAATGATATTAATATATAAATATATAAATGGTTGAAATATACATGTTTATAAAGATTTAAGTCTAACTTTTTTTTAAAATATATATGTCATATATTAACATAAGATAGGTAATTTATTTTCACCTTCAATGAGTAACTCAATCATAAATGTGTCGATTCAATCTTTCTATTAGGGATGTCAATGAGGTGAGTAGGGTACGAGTAGTAGTTCTTCGGTACCTTATTCACTGAATAAATATTCGTCCCATACCCGTCCTCATATCCGTGTGTGTTAACATATGAACTTTAAGTCTAACTCAACACCACAAAATTGACTTATAAGGTGAGATTTGCTCTCACTTATATACTATGAAATTGACAGTTGATGTGAGACTTTCAAGACCGCCCTTACACCAAGGTATATACATCTCGTGCATGGGAGTAGACATTAATAGGTGGTCTAATAGCGACTTGATAGCCAGTGAAACTATATTCCCAACAAACACAAATCTCGCCAGGATAGGCTTTTAACTTATGGCTTTGATACCATGTTAAGAAGTCAAGACTTTAAGCCTAACTCAACCCCACAAAATAGGCTTCTAAGGTGAAGTTTGCACTCACTTATATACCATGAAAAATTATCTTATCTCTAATCAATGTGAGACTTCCAACAATGTAGGTATCTGTTATGTGAGTACCCATATGTCTTTTTAATATTCGCAAATATCCACGTGTATCCGCGAGTATTTACAAAAACAAATATAAAATTATTTAACAAAATATTTTAACCATAAATAAATAAAATACAATACATCTCTATCATAAGTTTCAAACAAAGCCCAAATAAATGTACATAAGTAAATATTAAATCACATTCAACACAATAAAAGTTTTTTAATTGGTGTTTGGATTAACAAACCCACTTTACTAATATATATATATATATATATATATATATATATATATATATGGGTATTTTTCTAAATTAAAGTTTAGCGGGTACGGGTATCCACGGGTACTAGATACTATGATACCCATACCCGCCCCGTTAACATGCGGGTATCAAAAATACCCGTACCCGCGGGTAGCGGGTATCTATTTTTAATATTTGTTTCCTACCCGTTGCGGGTTTTATCCACGGATACTCGCGGGTACGGATTTTTTTGACATCCCTAGTCATGATCACTTATTATAATACTCAAAATTGGAGTCTGAGCATTGACCGACTATATGGAAGGATTTATAAAGATCCTTGTGACCAGGTTACGCAAAAGTAGCTACATGAATTTTGTTAAAAAAGAA
>Ga0209589_1000384_pt1 | contig 59631 bp, 24 predicted proteins | sample CowpeawhiteBW_FD_187525 | JGI IMG/M metagenome (GOLD analysis project Ga0209589, IMG submission 187525) | Root nodule microbial communities of legume samples collected from California USA - Cow pea white BW (SPAdes) (version 2) | ecosystem: Host-associated > Plants > Roots > Nodule | place: USA... | reverse complement strand
AAAAAAAAAAAAAAAAAAACAGCATTTAAAAAAACAGCAACTTAAAAAAAAAAAAAAACAGCATTTAAAAACCTTTAAAAACAACATTATCAGTACTGCTATTCAGTTCGACAACGAGTAATATTCGGACACATTTGAAGAATCCCGTTATCTTTAACACAACAGCAATTTAAATAAATAAATAAAAATAGCGTTTGAAAACCTTATATATCTCCTCATCCCCTAGACTTTTTACTACTCAATCATATTCTTTCTTACATTTATATATAATGATAAAAACTTCTATATCTTGTAATTTTTTTTATTTTTTTTTTTCTATTCTTTACACTGCTCCAACTAGATAAAATTACTTATTTTTTACTCTTGCGTTTTTGTCCATCCAAACAAGCTTTCTATTTTACTTTCTTTGTTTACTATAATTTATATCCTTATACTTTACTTCTCTATTTCCCTCTTAAAACAAACAAAGTATTACCTTAAAGTACTCAGATTAAATATTGTTTTATAAAATAGTTTTCAAAACAAAAATAAAATAAAAAAGAAAATCCAAAACAATCTTGCTTTCATACTTAGTTAGCACTAAAGGACCCAAAAATGATTAGGGCTTTTACCCGTATTCATACTAGAAGTTCCACAAGATCCCTAATATGCACCAGAAACATTCCTACAAATTTATATTCATTTCTTCTAGGGAAAGACCTAAAAAACATGAGCAAAAAGGTAATATTTTTCATTGTTTGACAAAACACCAACCTACCGGCATGTACACCACCGAATCTATAAGAGAAGTGAAGGTCCTACTACTATGAGCATATGTGTTAAAAGCAAGACCCTAAAATTCTCTGTTCCATCAAAATAGAAGTAAATAAGTCCCTAAAATTCCCTTGTTTCATGTCATCACGAGGCACAGGATGCGTGTGGCCAAGATGGTAGAAAGTAAGGAACTATTTTGCTAGATTCCCAAGAAATGGAACCTCCTCGACCCTGATAATTAACAATTTCCACCGTTTTGGTCTGTAAATCACACAGCAAAATGTTCCACCCTGATCTTACGAACACAGACGTTGAATTCCGTGGAAGGAATGACAGTAACTGGGTTTCTTTAGAATGTGTGCTCAAAGATGGCATCTGCTTCCACAATACCTTAAAATTTAATCTCCATCTCAGCACCCACTTGTACTTCATCCGAGTACAGTTGCAGTAAACAGATGAATCCTTATCTTCTGGTTCCTTCTCAAGCATCCATATCTCCACACCAAGGTTATTGCTCTGACCATACTGCAAAACCCCATTTGATGACTCCCCAAGAACAGATTCCTCATGCTCACGTGTTAACACAGCTGTTGGTAGTCTAATCAATGCTATATACCTATCTCCAAGACGAGGATCATAAATGGCAAGTTTCCCCCACATTGCAAACCAGTGTACAACCCCTCCAACCACCATAGCTGCGGTTCTCGGGCGCAATGCAAAAGATGTTGAGCACATCAGAGTCGATTGCTTCCATTTTCCAGTGTTTGATGAATAAGTCTCAATTGACACACTGTTGCGTTCCTTAAGCTTGCATTCACACCTTGCTCGGATCACTTTGTAGCATGTGTCACCATCAAGGGATTCCTCAACAATCAATGCCATGCACAGAACTTTATAGAACTGCTGAGGTTCTGGGAGTTGATGCTTTTGCTTGGAGACAGCGTTGTACACATAATATGTCTTTGGATGGAAACCAGAAAGAACAATGCCTTTGCAACTATCAATGAAATACCCGAGACGTTTGAGGATTCCAGAGTGTTTCAAATCATCACCCTCTCTACAAGTGGACAAGAACGGAAGTGCAGGCTCCCAACGAGGGCGACGGTACCCATCTCGAGGTCTTCCAAGATACAAAAAGTTGCATACAAAAAACCCCACAAGTCTGAAACTTTGCCCCCATCGTTTCGTGTAGCCTTGACGAAAAGAAGAACTGCATATTACTCGCAGCCATATTTTTGATACAACAATTAATTTGGTGATGGTTGATGGTGGTATTCGAAGTAGGATCTCATGCAGGATATCATCGCAGTTAAGTGCAGAGCCATTGACATTGATTCTTTTCATCCTCTCCATTCTTGTCAAGCAAGTTATATCCTGCTAAGCACAAACTAACAGCATTTTCAGAAGAAACAAAGAGAAACACAGATATCTGTTAACTGATAATGGGATGCATAAGTTCATTCATTGATTGTATAATGATAAACAAAACAAATCAAATAACACTATGTTCACCACTGGTCTAGATTTTGCAACAAATGTACAAATTAAAACCCATTTCATTCAGGGTTCAAGAAATCAGAGGAAAAACCTGAGGTCAAGTTGTTTATACACCATTTTTATATGAATTGACATCGTTTTTTGTTTCCTGAAAAGGGGTTGAATGTGGCTTTCTCAGTTAAAAGTGAAACGTATTAATGATATTAAACTCGTTTTTCTACTTTTCTGAGGATGATAAGAAGTTACCAACACGACTTGCAGGAGGCCATTTCTTAATCAACAAGAACTAATGAATCCCGATTGCATTTAGTTAAAAAAATTTGAACAAATTAATCCCTTCTGTGAATAAATAAACGGAAACTGAATATCGCAGGATAATTGCATGCAAAGATTGTTTGAATTTAGAAGAAACGGAAATGGATTCACTCACTCATGGAAATTGGGGTTTCAGAGGAGAGTGGTTGCGGTGCATGCTTGCCCTTGTCGATTGATTCGATCGATGAAGCTAAGACAAACGAAGAACATTTTTTGACACAAGAAACGCTTCGACTGCTTGGGCTTTTATTCTTAATGGGTTGGATTAAATTGTGGATCAGGCTCTATCGACAATTTCTTCTGGCATTTATATAAATTTTTATATTTTTTTGATGGGTAATCTAAAATATATTTTTATATTTTGTATTTTAAATGATATAATAAAATATATTTTTTATCTCAAAAAACAGAATTTAAAACATACAAATTATATAATTCAAAATATATGTTTTATTTATTCCAAATTATTCATTGTAAAATATAAAAATCAATGCAAATGCAGGTTAAAATTATAGAGGTGCAAAAAGAAATAACTCATTGGTCAAGACGACTTTCAACCCAAACTTTTCTCATTGTACATACATAGCTATTTTCTCTATTTTTATTTGCCCATTATTTTTTACATTCAGAAACCAAGAAAATCGAAGGGAGTGAAGGTACAAAAGTATATTTTTTCTTTTTCATAGATGAGCAAAATTAAATATATGGATAATAACTCCATTAGACTTAAACATGATGGTGTCTATTATGGAAGAAATATGTGATTTATATTTTAAAAATTAACTTGTAGAGAAACCTTTGTACATAATTTGAATTTGGCTTTATTTTAATGTCAATAGTTTTTGTATAAATTAAAGGGTTAAATATGTTTTTGACTCCTCCCTCAAGTTTCAGTAAAATTTGAAATTTATCTCTTTGAAACTTTTGACCAATTTAGTCTTTCATCTTTCGAAATATATAGATTTAGTTCTTTTAATCAGATTTTGTAATTTAGTCTTTCATCTTTCGAAATATATAGATTAGTTCTTTTAACCAGATTTTGTTAAGTTTATCTGACGTTTCAAACGTATTTCATGATAGTATTTGAATTGTTTACATAGTTTGACCCATTTTCGCTTAAATGCTAACTCAAATATTATCATCAAACGCGTTTGAAACATCATATAAACTATAAACTGAACAAAATTTGATTAAAAGGACAATTTACGCATTTTTAAAGATAAAAGACTAAATTTCAAAAGTTTCAAAAAGACTAATTCTAAATTTTACTGAAACTTGAGGGACAAAAACATATTTAACCATAATTTTAGTTTTTACATTGTGTTAATGTATACTTAATGTTATCAATGAATTGTAAATTTTTATATTTGACTTTTAAAAATTAAAAAGCTAACCCCTTATTCATACATGATAATATTAATATGATTGGTGATAAATGTCATTTTTATGCTTTATCAGTTGCTTATAGCACAATAAAATTTACGTTAAATTTACCGAAGATAAATAAATTCAAACTCGAATCCACACGATTACGTGGGCGATCCACGTATTTATACTCGTCTCTAACTTTTTAATTACATTATATATAATAAATACCTTTTCTCATTTTGTTTTTGTTTTTATGCGTAGATAAAAGTGTATGTCACCATGTTAGTTAAGTGTGTATTAAACATTTTTCTTGATTCACTCGTTTTCCCGTTATAATTTAACAGAATCCTTACCCAATTGGGTAATAGTATATTTCTTTCGACAATAAACATATAATATAAAATATGTTTGAAACACAAAGTCATTGAAATCAAAAAAATTCATTATTAAATTGACAGGCTCTATAAAAAAAACTACATTTAATATAGTCCAACTAAATGCAAAATAAATATAAAATTGTATTATATTTCCGTGCGAAATCTGTTTTTAAAATTTTAATTGTTTAATTAATGTTTCTAATTTAAAAGATTAAAATAATTATCTTCTGATATTAAATTATTTCATTGTAATTAATAATTAAAATTTAATTTTACTTTTATTTTTATTTTAAAAAAACGGACTGATAAGTCACCCAGTCCGTTTTGCCATTGTACCACCCACGTTAACTCAATGAAGTTTAACCACGTAAAACTGTTCGGAGATTCTATTACGTGTGATTTCAATATAAGGTCATCATCTAAAAAAACCAATAATATTACAACAAAACCTCGACAAAATAAAATTACAATGCTAGAAGATAGACAAAAATTCCCTACATACATTTTTCACAAAAACAAGGTTACTTATGTAATTTGAAAAAGGGAATGGGTTATGGAATCAACATGGGAAACACAAGTTGCTGTTTCGAGCAATGTCACGTTCATCAAAGCCTTTAAGAAATGATTGGTTAGCAAGATGTTCAGAAGCATATGTCATGAAAGAAGCCAATATTATGCCACCAACAACCATCAAACCTAACCTGTTGAAAATAAATATGTAAAGGTAAATTCAAGGAAATTTTTCATAATAATTCTGATCTTTTAGTTCCAAAACTACTTCTACATCCACTTCAAAATTAGAAAAAACTTTTTAGATGTATTTTGGAAAACAAGTTACCTTGCAAACAATGCAGTTATTCCAAAAAGACAAGGCAATGATGGAGCTGCAATGGCCAACAAAGCCATGCCTAAACCATAGTACCATGTAGCAACGTCACAAGATGACAACGATCGTTGATGACCTGTAATAAAGAGAGCATATAGGTTCAATAAAAATATTATAGCAGAAAAAAGTATCTCAGTATCTGAATTCAATGAAAAACAGCTTCACTCTTGAAGAACATACGTTTTTCAGAATCATGATCGGATGACCCAGGATCTGACAAGGAGGATGCTACTCGTGATCCCACCATTTTTCCCCACTGATAAATCAAACGGAGATAACCTCCAAATAGTATAAAGAAAATTGTGTATGTCCACTCATACATCAAAAGCAATCCAGTCCATGGCATCACTTGCCGAGGAACAATCAAGAGGGATAATCCCAGAGACACCACTGCAACCATAAAGCAGACACAGACAGAAACACCACCCAAATAAGCAGGAACCTTGTTCTGAGGGCCATTAAAGAGCTGCATGACACCATAGAAATAAATCTTAGTATGTTCAAAACACATATAAATCTAAGCATTAAGTTCAACCAATTAGAGGATAAGCATCCTATCATTCAAAGCCATAACATGATCAGGTCATTTGATGATATGGATAGTCAGTCACATAGACAAAGTTTCCTGGGCCGGAAAGAATGTTGGAGTTGGTGCCAGGGATTTGGGAGGAATCCCCACAGGAAGTTTTTCATCAAATGATTTCATCATGTGAGGTCCTTGAATGGTAAGATCCAAATCCCCACCCAGAAGACAGAAGAGAAAACAAACCTGATGGATTGAATTAGTCGTTGATGTTGAAATACTAGTATAAGAAAGTGGCCCGTTTGATCTAATCTTATAATAAAGGTGTCTAACTTGATCAAATATCGAGCTTCTACAAACTGAACTGAAGTGCCCAGGATTCTACAAATAATACAATGTTATGAGACTTACATAAAGCTGAGGGAGTTTAATGCTAAGAGATTAGACAAGAATATGAATCCATTGTAGCTTACCTTCATAAATGAACGATAGCATAAGAAGAGTAAGGCACATAGAGGTAGCAAAAAGAGAAATTTCACAAGAAAACTGTCTTTAGGATTTTGCCCCTCTCCAGTTCCAGGAAGGGATTCCTCAAGCTGTTCTCTTACATCCTAAAGCAAACCACCAAGATTAGAACACACAAGTCAGTAATCTTCATATAACAAATGTGGTCTTTGTGAATATGACAATGAGAAAATCTTTTATAATACAACATCACAACGAAAAATGATAATTGACTTCCAAAATTACCTGCCACACATCAACTGGTTTCAAAAGCCAAGAAGTCCACCAGTCCCAAGGCTTAAGGGGGCCCAGTGTATAGTGAATCACACGCAGTTCATTTTCGTCTACCATCCACTGGATTGATCAACATGAAAGTTGGAATGTTAGGTAATAGGATTGAAAGATGAAAGGCTCCTTACCATATGAAGATATGGGGGAGGGTCATTGAACATAGTTCTAAAATAGGATTTAAATCTTAACAAGAAACTACTGATTTCTAAATGAAATAATTTCCACACACCTACCACTAGTTTTAAAAATAGGGAGAACATTTCAGAATTTATTGCAAGCAAAAGTTTCTACAAACCACACATGCCTAAAAAGCAAGCTTCAAATACCAGACAATAAGAAAATGCTAAGATGATGACAAACCGATCAACACAGAGTCCTTGATTCATTAATAAGCTCAGATTAACATGTGATGATTCTTACATTGGTTTTCCATTGGGAAAGAGCCTAACGTATGTTTGCCTACAATCAATTAGTTATTACTTCATTGATTGCTTGCATGAGAATTTGTGCTGGTGGAAAAAAAAAAACTGTAAAGCTGCTACATAGCCTACAGTGAATTTTTTATTCTATAGAAGCACTAAATAAATCCTTGGTCAACATTAATAGAGGTCACTTGAATGCTATAATTTATTCCAATGATCACAAAAATTATCTGATGAAAAGACAGCACACATAAAACAAATCACATCTGGACAGGCATCAAAGTGTAGTACTATATCAGACAGGATAATCATTCATTTGTGCAACCAAACCTAGTGCATCTTCCATCTCAACTGAACTCGAATGAGCAGATCCAGCATGATTAAGCTAAAATGGGGAATATATCTCTCATGCCTCACTGACTCTAATTACTCATTACCCCTTGTTACCTATATTTTAGTACCTTATTAGCGAGCATGTAAAGACCGACATCAGCATTGTACAGTGTGGATAGTCGCTCCATTTCAGGAACTGGTCTGGACTTCAACACCTCAGGACTCAAATTCGGCTCAAAAACATGTGCATTGGGAAATTCAGAGAAATATGAATTCAGAAAACCCTGATCGCCTGTCAAAAGAAGACAAAACAGATGAAAACCATTGTTAAAAAGCTACCCAGTTTAAATTATATCTAGCAATATAGCAATTAAAACAAAAAGAAAACTTCATAAGAACAAAGTAATTGAATATAAAACTACCCAGAAATTGTTTTTACCTCCTGTGTAAGATGCAGTAGTTTTTATTTTGCTTATCATGTCATTAAAAACAGTTTCAGATGGCTCCACCACCATGACTCCCGAGTTCAACCTCTCAGAATGCTTTAAATTTGCACAGAATTTCACACACTTGAAAAGATCGTCAATATTTTTAACCACAATAGTGTCCGCGTCAAGGTAAACAACTGCACATTCACATTCAGAACATTCAGAACATTCAGCATATAAACAGCCAATAAGCCACACATTGGACCCCTTATAAGAAAGAAAGCTTAAAGTCAAAACCCTAAATTGTCTCTTTAAATTTCAATTGATCCAAAAGCAACTACCAACTAACTGAACATATAAGAAGCCTTTAACTAAGTGCAAGAGCATATCACATGCTCTAATTTCAAAAGCAAGAATTTAATTAGAACAGCAGCTTTAAAAATCATACTTAAAATGATTTTTCATTGATTGATAGCGTAGAAGTCTTTATTCAGGGACAGCATGAAAATTAAACTCGCAACATATATGAGAATTATAAGTCCATCCTCATATCTACACTAAGATCATATATATACACACATAAAAGGCCCAAAGAAAAATGCTACCTTTCTTGTAGTCAGTCATGTTAAATATTTTTAGTTTTGTATAGACACCCCAAAATCTCTTTGGACGCACTCGATTAGGATTCGCCAGTAAACTAATCAACTCCACTATCCACCCGTCAGCCTTCAACAAATCCACCAATCAACAGTTAATACACAAACCACACAAAAAGTAAGGTGTCAGCAGAAAGATAAAGTTGAAAATTTCAAATCTTGTGGAAGACCCATTAAAAAGACGGTGCTGATGATTACCCGGAGAAGGTTTTTGGCATAATCAGAGACACCATCGGAGACCAACACGACCATATCCTTGCTGGATCCAGTGTTGCGTATTGATTTTCCCAGAACTCGAACACCCAACAAGAATTCGTCTCCGTACAAAAGAGTGACGTAAGCTTCATCCGTTCTCTTGGTCTTGGATCCCACACACCCTTGAAATTGAACACAAACTAAAAGTATGCAAATGATCGAACATAGCCACCAAGTAACACTGTTTGGTTTCATTATAACTCGATTCCGATTCGCCACCACCTTCTCCTTTTTTCAGTTGGGCTCTGACTTGAATTTATCGTGGCGGGTTACACAATAGTTGAAAGTTGAATTGAATTTTCCAGCTTTGCTTTTCTCCGTCGTCTCTGACCAGAACTCTGGCTGTCTTCTCTGGCTGCGTGCTTGCGACTTCTAATTTGCTGCGGTGACTTCCACGGTATAACGCTGCCTCCCACTCTATCATTTTTCGAGGAAACCGAGAATAAATCGCAATAATTATCAAAAGCCTTTTTTTTCTATTCTTTAAGCTTTTCTTTGTTCTAATGTGTATTAGGTACGAGAAAAAAAATTTGAGTCCTTTTAAATTTTTGTTTTTCAAAATTAAGTCCTTTTATTTTCTTTAGAAAATATAGCAAGAAAACTATTAAAAAAATGAGTTATTATAGGCATTTATTCATTTACATTTTTTTTAGAAGTCTAATTCAGTTTAGCAGTGTCAACTCTTATAAATTCTCTAACCTACGTTTAGTTCCTACCTGTGAAAAAAAAAATAGTAAAATTTCATTTTACATACAAGAAATTTCCAGCTCAATTCTTCCAGAGTGGAATATGCGGCAAAACCTTCATAAGTTTTCGAAAGCTTGATTCCAATTGTGAAATATCTCTGGATAAATCACAGTACAATTGATACTTCTAGTGGATTTTGAGTTGTGATTAAGTAATTTTCTTATCCAAGAAGGTTTATTTTCAGTTTGAAGTTTCTTAATTTTCAGTTAGAAGTGATTTGTTTATTTTCAATGTGTGTGTGTTTGAGCTTACTAATTTGATTTTAGCAATTGGACCAATCCATTAGCCTATCATACCAGTCTCTGATTAAGTGACCGTATAAAAAATTATTTAGTTTGCAACTTATTTAAATAAGCACTGGAATAATTATTTATATTTATAAATCATTATTGTCATAATTGATTATAAAAATGAGATTTCTATTTGAATACATTATGTGAAAAATGGTTTTCAGGTATTTTATTTTGATTTGTTTGACCTGTGAACAAAAATACTTTTTACGCAAGATTACAAAACCAGCATGAAATCAATTATAGCAACCATTTGATATTTAAAATAATTTTGTTCATGTTTATATCAACATGAATATTCGTTGTTCTGAATTTAATATTAATGGTTGAGATGAACCAATAATACACATAACAAGGGTTAAGACCTGTCTCTCGTACACTGTCATCTATGTGGTTCTGTCATCACCAAGATACATGGCTGCAACCATCTGAACAAAAATTGGAGTGAAAACAGAAATGATTAGCCTTGTGGTTAGTGGATGCTACAGATCTGCAGGACCATTTTAAAGATTTTTTCGCCCTAATTGCCAAGTTAACTGATCAGCAGCTGCCATAGCACGAGATGCTGGACCGATGGAACCTTCATACCTGTGAAACTGAATGATGAGAATACGCAGACTGAATAGTGCATTGATGATCCATGATAAACATGCTGAATTTGAATTATATGCTTACAGAGCAACCAAGATGTATGCTGCTGTTTGTATAACAATAACACCTTCACCAGCGGGCTTTGACGTGTTTATACACCTTGCACTAAACCAGTTCTCATGAATTGATGTGACCAAGTCTGTCATTCAAATTTCCATTAGTAAAGTATCAGAAGATAAACTACAATGCACCACGGTAGTAGATAAAGTTACAGAGTTCATAACTCTACGTGTACGAGTAGAACACAGTTTATTATCCCTCAACAGTATACAGTCTAAAACAATTATCAATACCATACATGCTCCAAGAGTTATTGTACCATAGCCCAAATATCTAAGAGTCGTAAACTCATATTACCTAGATGTGTTGTAGTCTTCGGTTTCAGAAATTTCATATGTCCTTATGGTAGAGGACATAAAAGAAGTTGAAAAACAGAAAGCCGCAACTAATTATATAGGCAAACTAAAGACAGCTGAGTTTGAGCTTACACTGATTGGATCCAATAACGAAGAGCTCTGTCTGGAGTTTATTTTGTTTGATGAAGTCCATAAAGTTACTCAATTCAATGGGATTAGCTTTTATTCCTTCTTGTGCAGCACTGCCAGCATCAAATAGCTCAATGAGAAATCCAATATTTCTAGAAATAAAAAAGAAAATCCCACCTAAAGAAGTGCCACACAAAGCAAGTATGAAGTTTAGGAGGCAATGTGCACAAACTTTTCAGAAACAAATACTTAAATCTCCTCAACCACATACAGTATTAAAAAAAAAAAAAAAAAGAGATTTTCAAACAAAAACACAAAACAACTTACAATGTCACAACTACTTTTGCTCTTGGATTAAAACATATAATGTAACAGTAGCAGCTCTGCTGAATCGATACAGTGATATTAACCTGGCAGGACATTGCATTTGATCCTAAGGAATGAACCTGCTATAAACTATTGAAGTGGAAGGAGAAAAAAAGAATCTGTGCGGCTTACATAGCACCGAGTCATTACAACATGGCTTATGTTTAAAATATTTGACACTAGGACATCCATATATACATATAATCAAATGAAACTAAATACAAACATGAAAAAAGATGTAATTGCTAATCAAGATTTAAAATGAAGCACTTTGTCTCTCAATGAATAATCCCAGAAACAAGAAAATTAATTATATATCAGCAAAGGTATATTTATCTTCTCAAGACAAAATAACTTTCTGAGTTTTACACCTTCCTTAAGATAATGAGTCGTGATCAGAACAGTAAAAAGGGCAATTACTTTATTTTATATTATATTCTGAAAGAGCTTTTTAAATGTTTAAAAATTTATTAGTTTGACAATGTTCATCTCTTTGACGACTATAGTTATATGCAGATATCAGCTCAAGTGTCTGAGCCAGCAAAAAATATAGAACTAGTGCTCATACAGGTGTCAAGGAGGAGTCGATTTTGAAAACGTGTTTGATACTCTTGACACCTTAAGTAAAAGGGGTATCCATACTTCGTGGAGCTAGTTTGGGGTACTTGATGAAGCCTTCATTCAAGCACGGTTTCAGGCAACAACAGTGGCCCTTGTTTTGTTGTTTCAAGTAGTTCAGGTTCTTGGAGCAATAACAATGACAAAATCTTACTTACTAGGTGTACCTTTATCAGAGCACAATCAGAATATACAGTATTCCATCAAAAAGAGTTAAATAAACACTGGTACCAATGAAAATTTGTATGATCAACATAAAATGGTATTATCATGGAATTCTAAGACAAGTTAGTAGATTCAGAACTCGCTTAAGTTCAATATGAATAAAAATTCACCCAAACAGCAAGATGGAAGCTTCAATTATTTATAACCTAGACTGTAGGCAACAGAATTACATTGTTTACTCATTCCATGTACTTTTCTATCATAAAGAAAAAATCACACCAGATAAAAACAATAAAATAAAATAAAATTCATAACAAGAATCAAACACAAATCCTTCTTACATGGTAGATAACAATCGAGATGGTCCAGTGGGGTCATGATTGATTAGCAAAGCAGCTTTTAACGGATGACCTAGAAGTAGTAGGATGATAAAAATATGAGATTAATATCACCGAATTACATAATTCACAAAAATTAATTTTCCAAAGGGTGATATAACAAAAAAACATGTGTGCATATGAATGTGGCTCGAAAGCAAAATCTTGCTAACCAGAATAACCAACATTGGTAGAAGCCCACTTATCCCACGTTTTATGCACGAACGCCCAATCCATTGTGTCGCGTCTGATAAAGACAGTAAAAAAAGTAAACAAACAGTTCAGGAATTAGATTAGACTAACCTTCTTTGCAATTTAACTCGAATAAAACAGGATAATTAATCAGAAATAGTAAAATAGACGCATTGAGTGAAAACCTAGATAGATGGATGGAGGAAGTAGAAACAGAGAGAAAGACTGAGTCTTGGAGTTCGCCGAGTGACTGAGGATGGTTTCTTTCTAACCTGAACTATTTGTGTTTTTGTTTGTTCAATCAAGAGTAGTCTTATATGTTACAATTACAATTTATCTTGTAAATTTTCCTATTATTTTATAAAATAAAAAAATTGTTGTTTTGGAATATATTTAATTAAGTTTTAGGTAAATATATATATATATATATATATATATATATATATATATATATATTTTATTAAGTTTTAAATTTTTTATATTTTGTAATTAAGTTTGATTATTCTTTTAGTTTCTTTTTTTTAATCGGTTATCTTGATTTTTCCTCTTTCTTAACTTGTTTATTTGTTTTTATCTATTAAAACAATTATGTAAGAATTATGTAATTAATATAAAAATCTTAAATTTATTTTTAGTAATAAAATTTTAATATTAAATTGGAAGTTGGTTCTTATTTCAAATTTTGATAAATGTTAATCTCTAAATTTAAAAAGTAATTGATATATTATTTTTAATCTATTAATTACATTAATTTTTTTTTATTAACATGTGAGGATACATATTTGACATATCAAAATAATTTATGTATTATTATTTATTTTGAAAATTCTGAAAATTATAATATATTAAAATTTTAGATAAAGATAAATTTTAGTTTGATATTAAAATTATGGAACTAAAAACATATTTATCTATTTTTTTAATTAATATAAAGTACCAAGTAACATATTTATCCTATTTTATAAAAGAAACAAAAGTGGTGAGGTTTGAATTATTTTTTTGTTTTGGAGAGTGTAAATATATTTTGTGTCAAAAGATATGAAAAAGTGATATATGTGTTGGATAAATTTTTATATATCGTTATCCTCTCATTTTTATTAGACAACGATTATACTTATAGTTTTATGAGAGTATTGACATCCTATTAATGTTGTATCCTTCTCTTTATATTATTTATTTATTTATCTGTTAGCATGATTCTTGAGTTAAAATTAATAATACTTTTAATATTCTTCATTGATATTTTCCACAGAGACATCTTTATAATTTAATATCTAAGTATAGAAGGCATTTTCAATTAAAAGAGTTTTATCTTAAGTGAAGGAAGGATTATTCTATATTAATAGTAAAACATGTGTCTCTTAACATGTAAAAACAATTAAGTTGTCTCTAATTCACAATTTCATTTTACTTCGTGCGGAAATTACACAGGACTCATGTATTTCATCACCGAACTATATAATTGATCATGGAGTGTTAATGTTGTTTTCAACGTCTCTCATGTTTCTAATGCATCAAACACCGTTTCTCATGTATATCTGTTCATATAGTTCTCTCCTCTCTATTTTTTAACCCGTTACTTTTCACCTCTTCTGCTAAAAGATAAATGTTTACGAGAAACAAGGCAATGGTGGTAGCATACATGATATAGCAGAGAATGAAAAAAATAGAAAAACTGATGAAGAAGAGAGTGAACTAGTAGCACTTTTCATCTCCTTCCCAATTAGCCTTTCCCTTTGGACCAATTGGCCCCTCTTCACCATAAAGCTCAGTAGGAAACAATTCAAACAAATTCTCCACAGATAATCTGACATACACAGGAAGCAGATCTATCAACTTGTCTATTTCAGAACGTGAGTCATAAACAATAGCAGGACCCCATTCTCTCATATACTGCAACCAACATGGTTCTGCAATAGCTCCTTCACCAAGATACTCAGCAGCAACAACCTTGTATCTGCTGCTAGAATCCACTTTAAGTTTACTTCTACCTGTTTCATTCCTTGCTCCTATTCCAAGTTTGGATGCTCCCTGAAGGTAGCTCCCAGGATGAGGAAAACTTGCATGGCCATGCCTTGATGAATAAACAACTGCTTTATTTCCTTCAATATACTCCAAGTTGAATGCATTCACCCACTCTCCTCCACTGTGCTGTGAAAAAAACACAGACCATAGTTCTCCTGTGAAGTTGCTCACACGAAGAGTGAAATGCTCCCAGTCACCAACATGTTCACCAATCTTGTTCATCTCAATCTTCACCAACCCCACTTGAAGTATCCCAGGTCCATTGAAGGGGCAAAACACCCACATAGCAATATCAGTAAATGTTCCTCCTAAAGCTGGTTTTACATGAACATAGAGTTCTGCACTCTCTAAATCTCCCTTCTTTACATTATTTCTAGCCTCACTATCACTAGGCAAATCTATCCAAAAAGCACCATCATTTGTTCCTCCACTTGGTAAGTTTGATCCCTCGTTATCTATTGCTTTACCCTTCTCACTGCCTCTTGAACACAAAAGTGCTCCGTTTTTGAAAAACCATTGCACTGATGATGGCAGGTATATCTCATCAGGGTGGAAGTACACAGTGGGGCCATAGTGATTAATGAGTGCATGAACTTGTTCTATGTTTGGCATGGCATGTAAAGTGGAGTCAAGATTCTTCAAGCAAGCAATATCTGTCCCTTGTTTATTGTCAGAATAGGTGCTGCAGAAGAATGTGCCAACTGATACACCTCTACTCCACATCCCTCTTTTACATGGCCTTGTGTTCCAAACCTTGAATGAAATTTTTGAAAACTTTGAGTTCATAGATAGTAATAGATCACAGGTCTCACAAGTTTCTGTCAGATCTTCTCGCACGCATCTAACTTTTTCAACTTCAGGTTCATCTGGTTTGTTGGTAACCACTATGCCCATTGCTTTGTATCCCAATGGAGGATTTGGCAACCAAAAATACCCACTTCCATCGTGTGGTGAATCAGCACTCCATATCAAAGTGTAGTTGATTGGTTTTTTGAGAGCTGGAGATTCAGCTTTGAGTTCAGAAGAAGTTTCGCGAGCCACAAGAACATGTCCTCTCAATGGCTGATCATTGGACTGGCAATAGTGACCAAGGCAGAAAAAATCATCTGGAATCTCCACAGGTTTGTAGAATACAAAACCCTGAGATTTACCATGTGAGCTTTTACTGCTCCAAACCCTCTCAAACTTACTTATTTTCAAAACTTCTAGGCTTCCAAGGCTTATCCTTCCTCCAGCAAAAGCACCACCTGATACCATACCATTCACAAACATTTGATATTAAGGTAATAATTAATGATAAGGCAATTAATCATGTTTAACCCCAAAGTTAACAGAGTGACACATAAATAGTTTCGAATCTCTTCCTTAATCTAAGCTAAAAAGCTGTTAAATATTGCACCATCAGGAGCTCTAAGCTAAAAAAACTGTTAAATATTGCACCATCAGGAACTCTAGCTCATGAAAACATCCACACAATTATTAAACCAAGAAGGGTTATTCATAACTATCAATTTGGAACAACACAAGAATAGCTGAAAGCATCACAGGAAAAACGAACATGGTCTAAATCTTCGTGTAGCATATCCCATCCTAAAAAAGTAAACTAATTATGGGATTGATTTGAGGTTTGAAAATGTAAATATCCAAGCTTCAGCTTCAATATTGTATATGCCAAAAGGAACGCAGCTGTTATAATCCAACACATACTAAGTTACTAACATTTGTTGGATATAAACCGATTCTGAGAAAAAGCAGAGAACAGCCATTAAAGATACACAAAAAAGCACACACCTTGTGGCCACTGTGGAAGAGGTGCTGGCAGAGAGAAGGGCTCTGGCTCAGAAGGGTAGGATTCAGGAACACTGTTCCACCAAAAACAGTCACAGCTAAACATCTCTGACACCATCACCAGCAAAGAAAGTGGCAGAGATGGTTTATTATTCTTCAGAGTCCTCTCTCCACAACCAAACGCTGGAAGAGAGAGGAGAAAGATTTTTAATTTGTTGTTGATGGAAAACAAGAAAATGCTTGAACTATTCTCCTCTCCTTTATATCTTCGTTGACCAGTGACAACAACGAAAGAGGAAAACCATGGCCCATTTAATTTTCTTTCACTCTTCTTCTCTCTTCACATAACCTTTCTACGCATTCTTGCTTATTCACCATCTTCATATATATCTCTGTCTTGCTTAACATAAACTTTCCCCCACCCACCCACCAAAAAAAAAATCAATTTTGTTGCATTTCACTTCTCAAAAATATTCTTCTCTCAATTGGGCATAGTTTTACAACAGAAAAGGAATATTAAATTTAAGAATTAGAGTACATATTTACTAACTTTTTCTTAATCCAGTTATTTACGTGTAGTGAAAAATTCCTATGACCTTGGAGCAGAACGAAGTGGATAATAATGGACGCGACAAGAAAAAGGGAAATGAAGTGGTTGAAGCAAAAACAAAACAACAAAGAAGAAAAATGCGATTTGTGGGTTACAGTTGTGAAGCGATTGAGGATGTCAGTGTCAATTTGGATACGTGTCCCTGTCCCATGTTGCGTCTCAGAAAAAGCATAAATCGTAAATAACACGTTGCTTTTCACCATTAATGTACTTCAACTACTATGATCAAGCTTATGTTCTATTGACTGCAATTTCAATGGACAATCGTTGAAAGGAATGAAGAGTAATGAGATAAACATGCTTAGCACAAAAGTTGAGATTATTGTCTCAATCAACTAACATGAAGGAGCTCATTTCATCTTGCATATTAGTCAAATAAGATATACATAATAAATTTTAAAGAAAATACCATAATTAAGTATGCTTATTGTATAAGTATATTATATTACAGTGTGTATTTTTATAATAATAATTATTTACTTTATGATTATTAATGTTGTATAATTAAATTAAAAATATTACTAACAAAAACGTGTATAAATATTTTTGGCAAATCTAAGTTTATTTTCTATTTTTTATTTGTGTATTGTCTGCGATGGATTATTCCAATGTAATTTATAGGAAATATAAACATTATTATAATTTTATTTTATTTCATGAGAGAATTTATTTTCTTGTTAAATCCTATTTTTGTAGTATTTAAATTGTTTATAGCCTTTTACTATTAATTATGTTTTTAGTTCAGTAATTATTAACGTTTTTTCTTCAATTTCTATTAAATTTTGGTGAATCTTAATTCCTTTCAATTTTTTAGTTCATATTTTTTATCTTCGTAATTTACTTGGTGCGTGAGGTTGATTACTTGTATAATGTAAGGTCTATGTGATGATATACTATTTTTTAAAGTGTTTTAATTTATTTATTTTTCTTTTGATTTCTCAACTACCAAAAATAAATAAATTATGAAAAATGATTTACTATGTAAGTCTTCATTCTCTCACAAAATGTTTTAGTCCACAGTATTTCGGGAAAAAAAATATATTTAGAATGATGGAGACATTTTTTTTAAGTGAAATGAAAAAAATCTTTTAAATTTAACAAGAGGATAAACTTATCATCTGAAAACAGTGGTGTGACCTTTTACAATAGCATTTATAGATGGAGAAGTTTTCATGCACACCTCTCAATCTTCATATCCTTTTCCAACACCAATTTTTATTTTTTACTTTCTACGTTAATTCATTTCAAATTATTTTATGTTTTAAAATAAAAATATCATTCTATTGACATTAGGTAGGTGTTGAATAGAAAAATGGATAGATTTAACAGCAATAATATCAACAACTTTCTTTCAATCAATCATGGAATGAATGATAAACGTAAAATGTTTCTCAAAAGTAGAATATGCATGAAACTGATAGTGGCATCTTGTATGATAAAAGTCAATCGTCCCAAATTAATAATACATTTTTGTAAAAAACATTAAACATACAAACAGTAGTGGTGTTCAAACAATAGCTTGGAAATATTTAAATAAATTTACAACATTTTTTAAGGTGCCAAACAAAATAAAATCCACTAAAATTAAAATAATTATTTGTATTTGCATATTCATTTTATATATGAAAAAAAATGGTAGGTCAAGACTTCCCTCACCAAAACTTAAGTTCTGCCACTGTATATAAAGAGTGTATCGTAAATTATCGTATCTATAACAATATAAAAAAAAATAAAAATCCAACTTATTAGTTTCAAAAAAAAAATTAAAAGGAACTAAATCTATTTTAAAATACGTGTCTTAGGATAAGAAAAGACGATTACCTTATTTCAATTGTCCTATTTTATGATCACCCATTATAATATCTATCTTGCATAATTTATAGATACTATAAGTATTACTTATAATTTTAAACTTGTGTATACATTTTTATAATATAAAATATAATGTTGGTTGAAGTCCATTTGTGACTAACAATTAATAGTTGATCTATAAGAGAGAATCGCGTAAAGACTCAAAAATATTTTATATCGATCGTTCGTTTATTTTGTTGGAGTCGAAAACTTCGATCAAAGGAATAAACACCAATTAAGCTTAAAAGGTAATCCTTTGATTACCTTCATAAACATGGTTATTATTGGGTTGTGATTAAGTCTTTAAAAAGATAAAAGTCCACTAAAAACACTATAAATAAAGAATATAGGTAAAATAATTGGAACTTTTTTTATCTTTAAATAATTGGAACTTAACTAAAACTAATTACTTACTTAAACGTCGAAATTCCATTTGCAAGTAACCCAGTCATTCAATTAGTTGAAAATCAACTGTCTAAAGTCAACGACAAAAATAAATTCAATTAGTTAAAAAACGAACGATCAAAAATTAATAAACAAGGAGAAAAACCTGATGAAGTAACGTAAGAGTTTTAAACACAATTTATATTATATCATCCCTATAATTTTTGAATGAAAAATATATTTTATCTACTAAATTTTAATAATTTTTTCTTATAATATAAAATATTATTTTATGAATAATTTTAAAATATTAAAAATAAAATATTATTTTATGAATAATTTTAAAATATTAAAAGTAATAAAATAGAAAACTAATAAATCACTTAGAAAATATCGCGTAAAATTATAACGTAAAGTTGTTAAAAGTTATTTTCCTTTTCTATACACGTAATTTATCATGGCATGTTCTCTTATTTTTATTATATTTTATTCGTCGAACCTTATGAAAAGCATAGCATATTTATTTTTAATAATGAAAAAAATAAAAAACATTTAGATAAATAATTACAAATGATGATAATGAATTAAAAAATACATTCATGTAGGAAAACAAAAGGCCTTTTGGTTGCATTCAAGAGGTTGTCTGAGTATAGTGTGGCATGCATTAGTTCCTTTCCTTAATTCCTCAAATAAAGGATTCATCGTAAGTCAGTTCCGACGACGACGCCTCAGTTAGACGACTCTTTTCATCTCCGTTCTTCTTCTGCCGGTTCCCCTTCGTGCAAGTAATCGTAATCTCACACCCAAACACTGTTCCAAAGCACGAGAACGGCTCGCCGCGTCTCACGCCACGCCTAGGCGTCTGTCCCACGCGCTGCGGAGTCTGTCCCACTCGCTGCGGTGTATGTCCCACTCGTTGCGGCGTCTTTCCTACGCGCTGCGGCGTCTTCCCCACGCGATGCGGCGTCTGCCCCACACGATGCGGTGTCTGCCCCACGCGGTGCGGCGTCTGCCCCACGCGATGCGGCGTCTGTCTCGGGTTCCTCTGCTCCTCGCCGTAATCCTCAAATGCCGGAGAAAGCTCCGCCCTCCACTTCTCCATCTTCTTCACCACAGCTTCATTTCCGCTATTCATCGACCACCCGTCAATCATCGAACTTTCGGCCGTACGCGGCGGCGGCATGGGGTACAATCCCTTCGCGATCGCCGCAGCCACCACCGATGGCGACGGCCCCACGTCGGAAATGAGCGAGTTTTCGTTGAAGACGCCGCCTTTCCGCACACCCACGTCCAAATCCTGCTCATCGTAGCCGTAACGTTGCGCAGTCCCGCGGTAGGCGCAGTCATTGATGGTGGAATCGTTTTCCTCGCTCTGACAACGTTGTAGGGTGAAAACACTAGCAGTTTCCAAAGGCGAGTGCTTTTCACGGTCCTCCTCGGTAATTACTTTTTTGTTTTTCCTAGTTTCTAGTTGGTCATCGTTTCCGGAGAAACTTAGTTCGGAATATAGTGGCATGTTCTGCATGGCGCTGTCGAGGAGGGTGATACCGATGTTGAGGTTTCCCCGGGGGCGACCGGAGGGGCGGAGAATCTGGAGCTCCACGAAGCGGGTCTTGGATTTTCTTTTTTTGTGGAGGAGGTTGGTGACGTGAACGGCGACGGTGCCGATGAGGACGGGGCTGAGCCATGTCTGAGCGTAGATTTCCATCATGATGATTGCGTTGTCGGAATTGAGGAAGTGGTCGTCAACGCGGAACACGAACTTCTCGTTCCACATGGGGTTGGTGTTACCCTCATGGTCAACTTGGGTGGTGAGTCTGCGGTCTGGGTGGACCCAGCCCACAGCGTAGGCCCGAACCGGTTTGGAGACCTGGGGCAGATCTTGGGCCGAAATCACGTTGATTTCTAGGAGCTGGTATGGTTCAATCTGGGCCATGGTTTTGGAAGCTTCGACAGAACGGAACGGGGAAGATGGTGCTGCTACGGTGATCACACCACCACTCACTCGCTCTCTGCGTCGATGAAAAACTCTCTCTCATCGCTTGTTCTTATATACCTTTGTCTCGTGAGCGCGTGGCTGTCATTCCAGACACACGCAAAGGTTACTTGTTTGTAAAACTTACTGGATCATGTCACAATACAGGTGTTTCTTCTTTCATGCGCTGGGAAGAGGGAACGGAAAAAACAAATTTTTAATAGTGTTAATTGTAAAATTAGGTTGCCTTCGATCATTTTTAGCCAAAGCTTCTCTTATTAAATTATTTTGTTATCAAAATTTAACTAGTTTTAATTATTTTTATTTAAGAAAAATCTCAACTATATGCTATTTCATTTCCAATAATTGTTTCAAAGGTTTGGGGTTCCGATATAGGTTTTCGAATAAGGTCTTTTGAAGAGCACTAATTTAGTGTAAAAGTTTTTATTTGTGAATGTTTGCGAAAATTAATACTTGTGATTGATTCATATTAAAATTAAAATACATTATACAATGGATCCTTCTAATATTTACTAGTTACTTTTTTATAATAAAAAATAAAAATTTATTATTATGGAAATAAATATAAATAATTTTTTTAATTTTATTACAAATGAATTTTATTTATTTTGTAGGTAATTCTTTTATTTTAGATAAATCATAAAAAAAAAAAAATTTAACAAGACTGTAATTTAAAAGGTGAAATGGATAAGATAATCATTTAAAATTTAAAATATAGTTATTTGAAAAGTAAAACTTAAAAAAAAAAAAATGTATGTGAAAATTCCCTTTATATATGCATATGCTCATTGTTAGATGATCCACTTGTTTGTTCATGAAAAAGTCTAAGAATTTATTCAGTCCCCTTTTAAAACAATATATTCCAACAAACTTATCTAAAAAAAGTTTGTAAATGTTGTTTGTGAACTCTATAAATGTAATTGGAACATTAATTACTAAAGCAAGCATAACATATTCAAAATGTTCATATTTGGATCTAAATATTGTCATTAGATGTATTAACCAAATTTGGATAAATAAGTCAATCAGATCTAGCTCATGTTTTTGTTGTGCAAAAATATGTTAATATAACCTTTGCTATACTAATAATATAATCAATTAACCAAGTAATGTATGAGTGATTAACAAAAGTAATGTAATGTAATAGTGACCAAGTATAAAGTTAAGTCCACTAAAATATTCAGTGACTTTGATTATTATTTCCACCTTCTCCAATTGATACATAAACAACTTCAATATTGGCAAAATATATAACTTACTAATTTCTTCACATTGTTATATGTTGTGCTTGTACGGTTTTCATCTCACTACTATGATGAGAAAAAAAAATCTTTCTTATAACTATAGTCACTATAACAAAAATGATTTTAAACAACACTACATGATATCACGAGTATAAAAATATGGTCTAAATATAATAAAGGTAACTTTTTTTAGATGTTACTTAAAAATTTTCTTAAGCAACATTTATATAAATGTTACTTGTAAAAAAATGTGGGTTAATCCATAAAAATGTGGTTTAAAATACATTAAAAATTAAAGCTTTATATTAAAAATATTCTCTTTCTCCTTTATATTAAAAATATTCTCTTTCTCCTTTTTTGACTGGAAATGAAAAACTTAGTTTCAAAAACACACAAAATTGAATTTCTTCCCTCTCTTTGATTTTAAATTGAAAACGTCAAGAGCTCACAGTGTTGAAAATGTGAAGTTTGGAAGACTATGTATATCAAAACCGTTGTCTTTTATGAGAATTTTAAGTAACGATTTTAAAATTATTGCAGTACTGAAAATCGTGGCTTATTACCTACATCTACGCTTCTCTAGGCTATGCCTAAAAAATTGTTGTCTAAACATTAGTCCATAGTTTTTATGGTTTAACTCATAATTTTGTGTTCTTAAGTAAAGTAATTATTGTTGTAGTGGATTTTAAAGAATGTAATTAATAAATAATTAATTATAAGATAATATCATATTCACTTTGGTTTTGTATTTATTTATAACAACCCAACAACCATACAATTAAAGAGGTGTAAAATGGATTAACTAAAAAGGTAACCTTTTGATAAACAATTAAAGGTTGAGATACAAACACATTGACATGAAGGAGTGTTCACATTACAAACAAATTTCCAATATAAAGTGTGATACAATATGTTCATAGTTATTCAAAATATACCTTCAATTGTATTCTAAATTTAAGAGTTAAGATAAAAAATCATCATGATTTAATTTCGAATATGCACTCTTATAACCTTATAACATTATTTCCTTTCCTAGTACTTATTTTCACCCAAAAATACAATTGTAATTTCAAACACGTAATCAATTACCACATATAATATAATATAATATAATATATCCACAATAATTAAAGTTATTAATATTAAAATATTTACATACTAAGTCAAGGTATAATTACCTAATTAGAAGATGTAGATGTATAGAAAATAAAAGGTTAACATAATATATTAAGCTTTTAAATATTTTCCAAATTCATATCACTAACCTAAAATACATTATACTCGTATAAAAAAAAAAGTGGCAGTAGAAATCCAGCAATTACACAAAAGAATTACCTTTTTTTTTTAACATACAGTATAATCATATTCATCTCAAACTGAACACATTTTATTTTGACTATTTTCATGCATTATAGATGAACCTATATATAAATGTACACACAAAGAGCGGCAAATATAGATATTTCAAAATACTAATATTAAACATAACCTACACTGATATTAAACATAATCTATCATCTAACTCAACTTAAATGAAGGTGATTTCTTGAAAAAAAAATTATACATTAATGACATGCTTCAAAGAATGTAGTAATTCTCTTTGAGCGTCTTACCATCACATGGTATCTTAAATTATATAAAGTAGCGTTAAAGTAAAAATATCCTTCATCTTAATAATAAAGCAAACTATATATTATCCCACATACACATATAATAGAGTGTTATATATTATCCCACAAAATGTCTAGGCCGGCCGGTCTGCAAGAAAAAAAAGACGATTGGGTTAAAATTTCTAACCCACTAATTCACTATAGTCCGGTATGTTTAGCATGCTTAATCCATTAACTATTTTTTTTTTTAAGTTTTTGTGTTTAAAAATTAAAAATAATAAAAATAAATATTTTTTATATTATATAAACATATATATATATAATTTATAAACAAAATAAAAAAAATAAGTGGTGGATTAGCTCGTCATCCTGTCTTGAGACAGGACAGATTGAATTATCCAACTCATTTTTTAGTAATGGGCCAACCTAACCCAAGCAATATTTGGCAAGCCAAAGGCGGGACTGGTTAAAACAGGCCAGACTAACCCATTTTGTCACCCCTAACTAACACAGTGTAGTTTTAATACTCAGTAGAAAATAACATTCAAAGAACCAGTAGAAAATATAGAAGATTCACTAAAAAACAAATTATCTCAATTTCAAAATACATGAATTAATATATTGATTATTAATGCCTTAATTAAGACATGTATAATAATTAATGAATAAGATGTCTAGAACAATAATTTGTAAACAAGATATATATTTTTTAAAATTTAACATATTTATTCATTTTATATTTAATTATATTTTAATACATAAAACATACAATAAATATTAACCACTAATCTGCAAGAGAAATCAAGGAAAAAAAGTGTAATATTAACAACAAATAGGTAAAATAAACTGCCATGTACTTTTAAAAAACAAATACACACTCTAATTTATAATAATGTATTTTATTTTACAAAATATAAAATTAAAATTAGTAAAACATCATATGTTAACTGGTTAAACTAAGATAACAAGTAAGAAAATAGACACATAAAGGCACTACAATATTTATGTTTTGTTAATAGCGGTCATAATTATTATAACAGCATTGATGATGTTGTTTTTTTATAATAATTGATAATCAATGAATGATATTTGATTAATTGGTTAATGATATGATTTTAGGACGACAATCGAGTGGAACGGACAAGTTTTAGCATCTGTGTCTGTTTGAAAGAAAAAAATTATCCTAATCTCTTGGTGATATAATACTTTTATTTCGAATGAATATATATTTATACACACTTACTTTTTATTATTTTAATATCAATTAATTAACTTTTATAAAATAAATATGACAAAATTCTAATAATTAAATAAAAAGTTATCAAAATAAAAAATAATAATAAAAATAATAAAAATAAGTAAAAATAATCTGTGTCTTACAAACAATTTGATATATTATTTAATTAAATTATAATATATATATATATATATAGAGTATATTATTAAAGGTGAAATAAAATAAACTTTTTGTTATAAAATTAATTCAACTATTTAAAGATAATGAAAATTATTTTAACAAAACAAAAATACTCAAATGAAACATAAATTAACAATCAAATAGAATAAATAAATAAGTTTTTAATATTGCTTACTAAATAAATTTATGCAATTGAATATTAAAAATTAAGAGTCAACTTTTTATATAAAAAATATATTAAAAAAGTGTTAAAATATTGAAATTGAGACATAAAAATTATCTGGTTAACTATAATCTATCATTGGAGGTTATGATAATAGAAAAAAAAAACCTTAAAAATGTGAAAAAATTTCAGAATAAAACAAACCAAAGAAAAAGAAAAAAAAAAAAAAAAAAAAAAAAAAAAAAAAAAAAAAATTATAAAAAAAAATATATATATATATATATATATATATATATATATATATATGTATGTATTATTCATTCAGTATTTAATTATATTTTTTTTCTTTCACTACGTATATTTCAAGTTCGCTAAATTTTTTTTTAAAATTTTAATTTACTTGCTTTTCAACTAGAATATATATTACTATGTTGAATATTCAAATAATAAAATCACAGCAATTATAATTAATGCAATTAATTATTTTATGGATTAAGAAATAGAAAAATTGATACAAAATAGACAAAATGAGTACTTAATAGTTGATTAATATAATTGCAGTTTATTATAAATTTTAACTGTATTCATTTTTTATAAATAAAAACACTAGTTAAATTTATAACCATATATAAAAGATGTTGAATTTTTTTTTTAATCGTAAAAGTATAGAATAGATTCATCACATAAATTTTAAATAATTATTTTTTGTATTATATACACATATATATATATATATGTATATATTTATTTATTTTACTTTAGTTCCTAACACTAGAGAACTAAAATAATTTCCCCAACGTTTCTTTAGCCTTTGAAAAAATTTAATGTTTGAGAAACTAAAATCATGTTTTTAAAATATAAATAATTGAAATTAGTTTTTTAATGTTGAATATAACTATTTTATTGCTCTATTTAAATTTTAAAAATTAAGAGTAATATGGTAGACCTAGTTTAACATAAATGTAGATATTAGAATGGGATACTAAACCGTTACAATCCCTATTTATACTCTGATTTGGAAAAAAGTTCTGATTGCGAATAAACATTCAGTCCAAATAGACCTTTTCGCTTCCTTTGCCTCCCTCTCTCTGTACAAGGTTCATGCCCTTTCATTTGCATTTCCATACGGCACCGTTTTACCGTCGTCGGAACGGCAACTGTCTCAGTCGCTTCTCTTCAATGCTCTTTTTGTTTATTCAGGTAAGTCAGTGTTTAATTCTTGCTCTTGTTTTCAGAGTAATGTATTTGCCTTTATTTTCATTTTCATGTGAGGTGTTATGGTTTGAAAGAAGAAATAGTCTAAAACTGTAATCGAAAGAAATTGCATTCTTGATCAATCATCCGAATAAGTATGCCATTGTTATTCTTTCTCTTCTTATTTGAACATATAATTAGGTTTCAATTTCAAGATACTTAGATTATCGGTAAAAATGGTAGAAATAAGCAGAAGTTATTGATTCTATTGAGTTTACTTTTCATGTGTTATTGGTGTAATTTTTTTTATATTGCTGATCAAATTTTAAACCATGATTGTGATTGTGATTGTTTCGTACTCTTTCTTGATTGCAAAAGAACCACATTGAGAACCTTCTCGTATTGAGTTTTATTTGAAAATTTTATTAGTCTTTAGAAAATCTTTGATTATAATTTTAATTGCCACATAAACATAATTCATTTAGTTCAACTTGTAATATTTTGTAAAGAATCAATTATAGGAAAATCATATCTTTATATGTATTATTTAATATTGTATGTTCAGTTTCTTTGTAAAAAGAAAAAGTAAAGGAGGGTCGAAACAAAAGTGTAAAAAAAACCCTTTATATATTATTAATTTTATCTTCTAATATTAAGTAACCATTCTCTTAAACCAAATAAATATATTATTAATTTTATCCCGATTGTTTTTTAAGTATGGGTTTTCGATATTAACCTGTATTGTTTAATATAATATTATCATTTTATTTATAAAATTAGGAAGGGGAAAGAAGAGTCTAAAGAAAAGAATCTATATCTTTATCGAAAATGACAAAAGAAAATTATTATCTCTTACCTGTGTTTACATTTTTTTTTTTAATTTTCTTCTTTAATAAGTAATTACTTTCCTAAACTAAAATAAATATTTTATCAATTTTATGCTTTAAGTAATTTTTAACAGAGTTAAATATATTTTTTGTCTAAATAAAATTTGGAATTTGTCTCTCTTTAAACTTTTTAACCAATTTAGTCATTCATTTTTAAAAAAATATGAATTTAGTTTTTTTAACCTGATTTTGTTAAGTTTATCTGATGTTTCAAACACATTTCATAATAATATTTGAATGGTTTACATTCCTTAAATGCTAACTCGTGTTTGAAATTTTAAATAAATTTAACAAAATTTGATTAAAAGGATTAAATTTACATATATTTAAAGATGAATGATTAAATTGGTTAAAAAGTTCGATAAAAAACTAATTCCAAATTTTACTGAAACTTAGGGGACCAAAACATATTTAACCCTTTTTAATATTTTGTTCATATTAACATGTATTGTTTAATATTATATGTTCCTTTTTATTGTAAAAAGAGGGAGGGGAAAGAAGAGTTTAGAGAAAAGATTTTATACATATATAGAAAACGACAAAAGAAAACGTTTACCTTTTGCGTGTGTTTATATGTTTTTTTTTTTCATTTTTTTTCTTTAATAAGTAGCTATTTTCTTAAGCTAAAATAAGTATTGTATTTATTTTAAGCTTCAAGTGCTTTTTTTTTAATATCATGTCTCCATGTTAACATGTATTGTTTAATATTATATGTCTCTTTTATTTGTAAAAATAAGGAAAAGAGGAAGGGAAAATAAGAGTCTAGAGAAGGAAAGTATACCCTTGTAGAAAAGGGCAAAAGAAAATGATTGAGTTTCACATGTGCTTAATTTTAACTTTTAATAGGTGATCAGGTTTTTATGCTAAAATAAGTATCTTATCAATTTTACCTTTAAGTAATGTTTTTTTAAATATTATTTTTCTATTAGATTGTTTTTTTCTAAAATTGATTGTTTAAATTTTTTAAATTAATTTTTTTCTCTATTAATTGTTATTTTTATTTAAAGTAGATAATAACTATATAGAATAAAACATTATCTACATAATAAATAAAAATAATTTACAATAAAGTTGTAAAACTTATTTATATTAATTTTTTATATTTATAATTTTATTATTTTTTAGAAAGATAAATATACATGTAGTGTATGTATTTCACTAGTTAAACTAAAATAAATATCTATAGTAAAAACATTACTTATAAAATAAACAAAAATTATTGACAATAAAATTATAAAATATATACATATATATATATATATATATTTATAATGATAATTTTATAATTATAGAAATAATTTTATTATAATAAAAAATAAAAAAACACTTGTGCAAGACACATGTCTTCACATAAAAATAAACAATGAATTGAGTAGTTTTTAATTTTTATAAAAAAATTTACATTTAATTTTATTCTTTATTCGTTTATCTTTAACCAACTTACTTGTGATTATAGTTTTATCTCTTTATTTCAAATTTTGATCATCTTATATTTTTATACTTAAGAAATACATGTGCCTAGTTTTTTTTGTTAAAATTAGTCTAATTCAAAATTTTAAACTAATTTAGTTCTTCATCTTTCGAAATATGTGGATTTAATTATTTTAATCAAATTTTGTTGAGTTTATTTAATGTTTCGTACACATTTTAGGATTGTATTTCAGTTGTTTATACTGTTTAACACATTTTTGCTTTAATGTTAAGTCAAATATTATTATGAAATGTGTTTGAAATGTCAAATAAATTTTAAAAAAAATTAATTAAAATGACTAAATTCACGTATTTCAAAAAATGAAGAATTAAATTGGTTTGAAGTTTTGAAATAGACTAATCCCAAGATTCACTTAAAGTTAAGGGACCAAAAACATATTTAACTTTTTTTTTCAAGTGATTTGTGGTTTATTATGCAAAAAAAAGTTAAGATTATTGGACAAAAATCACTCATTCACACATTTATTAAGTATGAGGAACAAGATTAAAATCTGTAATAGGGACAAAAATAAAAATCACATAATAATTTAAAAATAAAAAAGACAAATTTTCTAATCAATTTAATTACACAACTTTCAAAATATGATGTGTCTTTTCTTATTTTCTATCAAATTATGTATTATTTTAAAATATTTTTTCTCTAATTTAACAAACTTTAAATTTTATTTATATCTTTATATGGATTTTGTTAAGAAATTGATTTGAAGTTGAACTCAATTCTATAAAACTACTTTGTAAAAGTAGGTTTGCGTGTTATCTTATTATATACTTTTAATTAGTTTTATCTTTAATTGATGTAAAAATTGTGAAAATTTTAACACATCCTCTCATATTAAGATAAAGATATATATATATATATATATATATATATATATATATATATATATATATATATATATATATATATATATATATTTTGAATTTGAGACTTAGAATAAATTCTAATCCATGACTCTAATATTAAGTTTAACTCAATCCTACAAAATTCGGTTTGTAAAACTATCATTTATTTATATATCCTAAATTTACTTTATTTGACTTACTTATATATTTTAAATTTACTTTATTATTTGTAATTAACGGGCACTTCCATCAAACTTTTTTGTTTCGTTCTTTAAAACCACACATTACTTCTTTGTTATACAAAAACTTTAAAAATCGATCATACATTATCTTTCAACTAACTACTATCATGATAATAATATTTGATAATTCAGATTTTATAGTTTATTTACTTGAAAGAAGTCTCAATTTTCTTTTGTACCAATATTACTTATTACTATATTACATTTTATTTATGGACTATTCAAATCCATCGCATGTTTCTTCTCTTAAGGAATTAATTTTGTATAATTCAAGCTATCTTAACCATCAAGGGACAAATTATATCCACAATATTTATAAATATTATTTTTAACTACCTTTTTATAAATTTAGTAATTTTTTTTGTTTACTTTTATATTGAATCAACACGGGTCAAATCGACTGTAGTTATGATTGCCATTGGTCTGTTACAGTTTTTATATTAAAAACTTGATTTGTCTTGTGATTTATATTTCATAATTGATTTGTCTTGTGATTTATAAGTTTTATATTTGATAAATGATGATGGATATGCAGTTACATTGTTTTATTTCATTTTGTATGAAACTATTGAAAACTATTTAAAAATGGATTAAAGTTATAATAAAACTATTTAAAAATGAAAATATTAGAAATGCTTGAAAGAGGTGTTCTCAGCTCTTCTCTCTCTGGCTGTGAAATGGAATTGATCTCCAATTTCACTTTTTACCTCAAAGGATAATTTTGTCCTTTTGTGTGTTTTTTTTTTAATTTTAAATAACCTTTCAATATAAGGTTAAATATGTATGTAATTTTAAATTTTAAATATGAATGTGATTTTCTTTTCAAATTTTGATATAAATTTTATTTTAAAATTTAAAAAATAAATAAATATAATTTTTTATTCTAAATAGACATAATTTAACTGTGTTAATTATTAACTTTTTTATGTAATAAATAATTTTTTAATCGATATTTAAGTTTGAACATAGATATAAATAATTCAAACACAAATTATTATATCTATTTATTTTTAAAATTTGAGAAATAGTATTAAAGTCTAAGATAAAAAGAATTTTAATTTTTACATCAAAATTTAGAGAAAAAATATATTTAACTAAAAATTCAAATACTAAAAATATATTTATCCAATTCTTATTATTTATTATATTAGATGAATAGCTATATAATTTAACCCTAGAGCAAACTTGTACGATTTCTGTTTAATATGAAATAAACGTGAAAAATTTGTATTTACATTTACATTTGGCGTGAGTTTGTTTTCTAGTTTAAATTTCAATTTTTCTTATTTTAAGAAATTAAACTTTACAGAGAACAACCGATAGGTTTACATACAAGGTTTAACAGTTTTGCAAACACGCTCTCAGAAGTTGAAGATAATTCTTTCCTGAAATCTTTTCGTTGCTTGCTGTAGAGATCTATTGCGATATAATTGACCTTTCGTAATTTCAAGCCCCAGTCTGACCTGTACAGGAAGAAGACTAATATTTGGTCTTATAAATAGCAGGTTGGAGGAGCAGAGTCCTTTTGTACATATCTTTGGTAGTGTTTTTGATTCAAGTGGCACTTATTTTTTGGAGCTATCATGGCCCCTTCCGCAAGAGCTGAGAAGGCCTTTAGCTATATGAATGCGACCTTGGGAATTTCTAAGGAGCAGGTGAAGCCAGTGTTGATAAATCTGTTAAGAGTTTATGAAGGAAATTGGGAACTAATTGAAGATGAAAATTATCGGACACTTATAGAGGCGTACCTTGATTCCGAGAAAGACAAGGTTTCCTCTAACTTCATTTTTTTTTTCATTTGAATACACACACTTACACATTTTAGTTTTTTTTTTTAACGTTGTGACTTTTAATTGTAAAATTTTTAGATGTGAAAATTTATTTTAAACCATTAGGATTGAATATTTTGGTGAGCGCGATACCAGAGGATCACATAATATAATATTAGTTGTTATCTGACACGAATGCTGATGTGATTTAACTGGAAATTTATTTTGGCGATTACAAAAAGTAGGCTTGAAAGTTTGAATTATTATATTATATCATCTGTCAATAGTAAAATAGTACTATTAATATCTATGGAAAATCCACATATGAGAAACTAAAATCACAATATTCAAAAAATATAGGCATTCGTTTTGTTTTTCCTGTATAATTTAATAGTTAATGCCTTTTTTGTTTTCTTCAAAAAGGCAGTTGAAGGTGAGAGAAAACCTAATGGCAGTGGTGAGGGTGGACAAAAATCAACAGGGGAACCGTTCTTGGTAGATGTAGATGGTGACCTTGTTTTATCAATCATGGACAGCTCAAGCAAAATGTTTAGTGCAGAAGACAAAAAGCCATCATCAAAGGTCTTTGAGCAGAAAAACATTAAGCGATCTCAAACCTTCACGGAAGATGATAGGCCTCAAACCAGTTCACAGGCATTACATTCAACGGCGAGTGAGGCCAAAAAGATCTCTAGTTTACCTCGTGGATCAACTAAGGGTAGAGAATCAGACCATGAGAAAGCATCATCTGCAGGGCACCGTGGCCGGTTCGAGATGAACCCTGTGAAGCCAAGAGCTAAGAAACCCAAATTACTTAATTCGACGAATAATGGTAAGCTTGCCTACTTTTAATTGTAATAATTTTTTTCTTTTAGATTATAAAATACTTGCATCGATTTTTTTTTATGGGATTACATGTAGGTTTTCTGTAGATTTTAGAGCTTATCGAAGTGTGGGTATCATGGTTGATGTTTGGATGGGTTTCATAAAGATTATAACGAAAAAAATATAAAAAAAAATTATCTCTTTTAAGGAGAAGCTTAGTTTATAAATAAGTTAACTAAAAATTAAAAATTATAAAAGAATACTTTTACAAATGAATTTGTTCTTATCATTTTGTGTTTTTGATGGGTTTCTTAAAGACTTAATATGAGAAATATTATCTTTTTTATAACAAAAGCTTAGTTTATAAATAAGTTAACTAAAAATAAAAAAATTTGAAAGAATAATTTTTCAAATGAATTTGTTCTTATCTTTTTTGTGAAAAATGGAATTTGAAATTAGAAATGAATGTTCCTGGTTTATTTTCTTGGAAGTTTCTTTTTAAGAATTTGATGAGGTCTCCATTATTTTTTGTAGACTTATGTGTGTATATATATATTGATAATATATTTTCTAACCAAATAATATTAGTCATTTGTAGTAAGGGTTAAATTTGTAATAAGGGTTAAGTATATTTTTGGTCTCTTAAAATTTATTGAAAATTGAAATTAGTTTTCTTGAAATTTTAAATTTTGTTAAGTTTATTTGATATTTCAAACTTATTTGATGATAATACTTGAGTTTACATTGTTGCAAAGTGTTTCAAATAAACTTAACAAAATTCAAAAAAAGAGAGATTAATTTCAAATTTTAATGAAAGTTAAGAGACCAAAAACATATTTAATCCTTGTGTGATAGTCAATATATTCAATTAGACAGAGGTATGGAAATGGGTTCAAAGTGGTATCTTAACTCGACTCACTACACGTTTTGGTTGGGTTGGTTTAGAAAAAAATTAGTTTTTCTTTTTAAATGTGGGTTAAATTGAATTTGGTTTACTTAACTTGGAGGTAAAGAGGAGGTAGTTTGACTCATAACTTACCACCATGAATCATTTATTTGTTTTTTTATAACTTTTCATTAGAGATGTCAAGATGGATTCTAATATGTGTGAGCCAATCCGACTTATTACGGGTTCAAGTTAGGTTAGGTCGAGAAAAAAATAATTTTTTCAAAAAATGGGTTAAACTGAACTCATTTTTGAGTCGGGTTGAAGGTGGGTTGACCCACTTAACCTACTAACATTTTTTTACAATCTTCTTAAATTTTTTTTGTTATAATTATTTACTATTTCTAATTATATAGATTCACAATTTCATATTTTTAAATGTTATAATATTACTCAATAATATTTGTATAGTTTGAATGTTTAATTAATTTGTTTGTCAAGTTATATACATTGATATTTTAATCTTTAACTGTTATCTTTATAATAATATTTTGAGAATTAGGTGAGCTAACCCATCAAACCATGGTGGGTCTACCCGGGTTGCAAAATTTCTGGTTCACCAAAAAGTGAGTCGGGTTGAGTTTACCTTTTTTAGTTCAACTTGTGGTGAGCCAACCCATGTGAGTCGGGTTGACTCACCTTGACACCCCTACTTTTCATCAATATTTTATCATCATCATTATGATTATTTGTTTAATTTTGAAAGATAGAAGATTCTTATTCAATTGTTTAATTTGAAATTGTACATCAATTTCTATATACAGATAACTCTAACCCTGAATTAATAAGTACAAATAGATCTTTTAATTACCTCAAACAAATTCAGTAATACATTTAGTGTTCTACCAACAACTTTAGTAATGCATTTATTATATCACTAACAACACTTCTTTTCAAGTTGGTGAATAGATATCTATCTTTCACAAGTTGCATATGAGATTATGAAATTGCTTAGTCGGAAGACCTTTTGTAAACAAACCTGTTAACTGTGACCCTTATGGGATGTAAAAAAGAGTGATATTGTCACTGTCCAGTTTCTCTTTAATAAAGTGTCAACTATCTTTGTGTGTTTGGTCCTATCATATTGAATTGAATTATGAACAATGATAATATCTGACTTATTATCACAATAAAGGACTTCTTCAAAATGTCACTATAAGATCTTTTAGAATCATTCTTATAGCCATAACAATTCATACATCCATTGTGGCATAACTTGGACTTCAGCCTTTGCGTTGCACCATACCTTATAACAACATTTTGTTTCTTACTTCTCCAAGTTCCTAAATTTCAACCCAAGAACATGCAATATTCTTAGGTGGATTTGCTACCTGGGATAGAACTTGTATAATCTGCATCAGTATACACTTCTATTTTTAATTTTTCATTCCTGTAATCTCCTTGGACTTGTCTTCACATATTGTAGGATTCTGTTTATAGCTTGTAAATGTATCTTTAAAGTTTGTTCCAATATGTTCAAATTCAGAAGTCTATCTTTTAAAAGTTGAAATAACTTAATGAAGTCTTTTAAGACAAAATCATCTCAAAGTTACTAAGACCAAAATAGACAATAGACATTATCTCATCTGCAATGACTCTAAGGGTACCAATGAATTTTAGATAGGAACATACATCATATTCATTTCAATATTACAAACTTCATCCTTTCAATTTAATTTCTCCTAATCTAGCTTATAAGATGAGGTTAACACTCATCTATATTTATAATTTTTAGTCGATGCTAAATCTCTAATGTACTACTATCTCGACCAAAACATCAAGTGAGAGAAGAGTGGAGTATCCGATAATGAGTGATATGGTAGATGCTAATAAAGTCTTATATGTGAGTTTTTATGTGTTGTTTTCACCTTGTAATTTTTTTTTTGATAAAATATTGATGGGTCTTGTTGATTTTCTTCAGCTGGAGATCTTTGTGTTAAACCTCCGTCAAATCAGGATTTGCAAAGTAAAAATCTTGTACCTGCCTGCATCAATGATACCCGTGCTTATAATGGATCTATTACAATCGGTAGTTCTTCACGTCTTGAAGAAGTTAAAATATCTTTGAATTGTGACTCAGCCTTGGCAGGACTCAACTTCAGTATTCCTGATTTGGCTGTTGTTATGAAGTTCATGGACAGGAAGTACCTTAGCTCTAGCAAAACTGCTGACCCTCAATTTTCTACGGCAAAGCTATTGAATGATCTTTGTAGCATTTTTCTCAAGTTGGGGATTCGAAAGGGATCAAATTCCAACCTAGCCAATTCAAATACGCTGCAATACGCTAGTGAAGAAGAAAGGAAACCCTTTAACTTTATCAGTGACATGACAAAAGGTTCAGAAAAAGTGAAAATATCGTTAATAGATGAATTTGGCGGTGAAACCTTGCCAAAGTTTAATTACATACCATGCAATATAATATATCAAAGTGCTATTGTAAGTATTTCTTTAGCCCGGATTTCGGATGAGGGTTGCTGTTCTGATTGTTCAGGCAACTGCCTTTCCTCATCATTACCTTGTGCGTGTGCTCGGGAAACTGGTGGGGAGTTTGCTTACACTCCTCAAGGTTTGTTGAAAGAAGAGTTTCTAACAGCTTGCGCGACTATGAAGACTGAACCTAAAGATCATCATTTTGTGTACTGTCAAGAGTGCCCTTTAGAGAAGTCCAAGAATGAGTACATGCCTGAACGATGCAAGGGGCATATGGTAAGGAAATTTATAAAGGAATGTTGGAGGAAATGCGGATGTGACATGCTTTGTGGGAATCGGATAGTGCAACGAGGTATTGCATGCAAATTGCAGGTATGAAATTCTCCGAATACTCATACAATTCAGCTATACAATTTGTGGGAATCGGATAGTGCAACGAGGTATTGCATACCAATTGATAAAAATTATGAGAAGATCTGTGTATGAAATTTAGCTATCAAGTCAAAGGGACACTTATTCTTTGCAATTGGCTCATTGCATTATTAGCAGTTCTACAATAGTTGTATTTGATATTGTTGAATATATTGTCTTCTTTTCTCTTCAGGTGTTCTTAACTCGAGAAGGTAAAGGATGGGGCCTTAGACCGTTAGAAGATTTACCAAAAGGAACTTTTGTATGTGAATATGTTGGAGAAATATTAACCAATATGGAATTATACGATAGGATAATGCACGAGAGTGGTAATGACAGACATACATATCCTGTAACTCTTGATGCGGACTGGGGCTCAGAAAAGGGGTTAAAGGATGAGGAGGCACTATGTTTAGATGCAACATATAATGGAAATGTTGGAAGGTTCATCAATCATAGGTAACCATATAAAATGAAACCTTTCTGAAATTTAACATTTTCCAGTAAATACTATAATTTCGTTATAATGTTCTTATTTTTTATCCTGGTAAGTGATATTCAAACACCAATATACGGTGGTTTTGTTAATTTTGGTACCAACTTCTTTTGCCCACTTCTTGCTTTCGTTATGTTTATGTTTATTTAATGATGTTATTAGTTCGACTGTTTTTTTGGTTGAAAGTTTTGAATAAAAAAGTTTCTTTTTATTGAAAATTGAATCTCATACCATCCATACAAATGAGTTACTGATCATTTAAAGTGTCTCATTCTTCCCTGTTTCCTATTTTTTTTTTTTTCTTTTCATTGAAGTAACTGATGAAGCTAGACGACAGAACCATTACTACTAATCTTTGTGTAATCGCAGATGCTATGATGCAAATCTCATAGACATTCCCGTTGAAATAGAGAGTCCAGATCACCATTATTATCATGTAATGATTGGTTAATTTTATATTCACATAGTTCTTTTTTACATTTTCTTAATTTTGAGTAATACAATAAAACTTCTGTTTTCGTTGTTTTTGTGTAGCTTGCCTTCTTTACCAATAGGAATGTGAGTGCGTACGAGGAATTGACATGGGTAAGTCGGTTGGACCGATTAGAGATGTGCTTTTTATTTGTGCGCTTTTTTTTTTTTTAAATTCGCAATATGAAAGTTAAATATATTTAATCAAAAATGTTTTATCTATATAAAGGATTAGGAGAGATTGAAATTAATTAAAAAAAATGTAATGAAAAATATTTTCAAAATATATTTTATCTGATCTAAAATCTAATCTAAATCGAATTGCAAACATTCTTTCCTATCTTTCATTTGATAGTATCCATGCTTTTATATACAAATTAAAACATGATTATTATGTTGTGTTTTTAGTTTGGGGAGGGAAGGCATAGACGCTACTGTCATAATCAAGCCTCATGTGTAATTAATATTTGTATGCAGGATTATGGTATTGATTTTGATGATGAAGATCATCCTATTAAAGCATTTCGGTGTTCTTGTGGAAGCGCCTTCTGCTATGATAAGAAACAAAAAGGTTAGTTCAATTAATCAACTGTTTTCCTTAGTTGCAGAATTCCCTATCCCTGGATGCAAGTGTTAGTTTTTGTATTTCTAAATGGCTGTGTATAATTTTTATAGTAAAATCTCTGTACATTGTTTATTACACGCAAAAGCAAAGAGAAGATATATTTTAGATAGCTTTTGCAAGTATCTCTTAAGTTATGGGATTTAGTTATCTGAAAGTCTAGTTAAGATGAGATAGAATGAAAAAAGGAACTATTTAAGTCTATTATGAGTCTATTATATCAATTTCCATGAAGCTGAAACATAAATTTATGTACAAGTTTGGAACAAATAAATTCAAACTTGAAACATATAGATGGTATGTACCAAACTTAATACATCTCTAAGTTGATCGTTGCATCTAACAAACTTAGAAAACGATTGACATTTCATAGAATATAAAATTGGTAGCAATATGAAATGTGGGTTGATCATTGTTGAGATCCCACGTTAATTAGAGATAAGATGAATTTTCAGTATATATGTGGGTGCAAATATCACCTTGTAAGCTGGGTTGAGTTAGGTTTAAAGTCCACCACTTTTTAACATGGTACTAGAGCCATGAGTTTGAACTTATCATAGGGAGATTTGTTGTTTGTTAGGCCTATCGTGTCATTCACTACTAGCCACTTTTGGACTTTCCATTAGTATTTAGTCTCACGCTCGAGATGTATATACCTCGACATGAGAGGGTGTGTTGGAGATTTCACACTGACTAAAAATAAGACAAATTTATAGTATATATTTGAGTGCAAACTTCACTTTACAAACTAATTTTGTATAATTAAGTTAGGTTTAAAGTTTACTTCTTACCATCATAAGAAAGACTCACCTCTTAACAATCATAAGACTCTTCTTGTTTTGACTCTTTAGCATATCTATAACATATTTCATTTAATAGATTGCGTTAACTTTATTTGTCCCGGATACTTTATCATCCATGATACTTGAAAATGATTGCACAAGTTCCTTTAGCTAAGAGATTCTAGCTACAAGTTGCAATCCCTGTTTTGTCCAAAAAGTACTTTTACTATCCAATCGATAAAGGACCAATGATAAATAGTTATCATGGGAAATACCACTGATAGATCTTTTGAAAAGATACATCGGGGATATTCAGCATTGTGAACTAACGTCACCTTTATCACAAAATCTCGAGGTAATGATTTTGAGTCTTCTTCCTTATATTCAACTTTCTCATGAACTAATCGATACAGGAGACCAACACATCATCGTCAACCCAAAACTTTGTGACTATGAATTTTTGGGCCTTCTTCTTTATATGATATTTAACATTCTCTTTGAGATCAATGTGGAACTTTACACATTTCTAAGACACCTAGGTGTGTACATATAGTTTCATCTAAAAAAACGTATTTTAAGGATTATGTTCTTATAAATAATCTTTGTATTGTTGCTTGAACGAGTAAATGAGAAGAGTTTGATTTATGATTGATCAACTTTTATTAGGGAAAGGAAAAATAAAAAAATCAGGTTCTTGACATATTCTCTTCACTGACACCTTCTGCGAAGCAATCCATGATCAACTTGGTGCCGAGGATCAACATGGTGAGGTGGCTAGATACACAAATGAGAATAGTTTTCACTTTTATTTGTTCATTTTGTATGCAAATCTGATTTTAAATTCTGTTCTTAATTGTTTTATAACAGCTCGCCCTCATAGGGAAATCTAAAAAGTTGGATATGAATTTAAAAGAATATTAGATTGATATTTTCAAAGACTATTGGAAAATATCATGATTTTTTTTTTTAGTTTTAAGATTTGTAGTTTGAAATATAATAAATTCATTTAGTACAAATTTAAAAAATTATACATTTACAACATTTAATATAGTCTAGAGGTTTTTAGAGAAAAGTAAAATCGACACAATTGCTTTAAACTTTTTAGTTGTTAATTAATTCTAATTGAATGTTCTCTTGTTATGCTCTAATATTTTGTTGTATATGAATCTCTTGACCTCCAACCAATACTTTTATATTGGATCAATTATTCTATTTGACTAAAAATTCATCTTTATCCTTCTTCCTTATACTTGATGGGTATGAAATTGTTATTTTATTTTCATCTTCATTGGGTAACAAATATTTAAACTTGTGCCTGTATATGTTTTTTACGGTAATATCAATGGTTAAATTAAAAAAAAATAAAAATTATATTAAGAAAAACATAATATTATCTAATATTTAATATTAATATGGTTTATTTTTATTTTTTCGATGTTAAATATTTAGCAAAAAAATGTAAATTACATTAATTTCAAATTAAAGTAGTAAATAATAATGAAATAAAAGTGAAATAATCATATAAAATATTATACATCGATATATAAATAAAATTTTATTACAATCAAAATATATATTTTGTAAATGTTAATGAAAATTGGAATTTTAGTATTCTCATTTTATAAGGTTATATATCTTTTTTATTCTTTAAATTTTAGTGAAAATTGAAATTAGTTTATATTTGAAACTTTAGACCAATTTATTTCTGATTTTGAAATGTGAGGACTTTGTTCATTTAATTAAATTTTGTTAAGTTTAGTTGACATTTTAAACATGTTTTCTCATTATTGAAGCGGAAATATGTTTCATGAAAACATTTAATCATATTTTATTATGGTAAGTACCTCCTTAGAGGTTTGAGAAAATGAGAAAATTTATTGGATGTCAAACTTGTCAAATGAATTAAAAATTAGAGTTATCAAAACGGATAATCTGGTCCAACCCGACTCGATCCAACAGGAGTTCATCACTTGGTGAGTCAGTCCAATCTAGTTCACTTAAATACAATTTTTTAATTTTTTTTTCAGTCAAAAGTAAATTATAATTCTAATTAAAATTTAAATAAACTCTAATACAATCTAAATAAAAACTAAAATTACAAAAAATACAAAGGGACTTTTCCATGTATCCCCTCAAATTATTCTCTAGTACCCCTAAATTTTTTTTAAATTTCATCTTTGCCCCCTAGTAAAATTAAAAGAAGAAATAGTAAAAAAATCAATTTTCTCTCACGCAATACCCACCCACCTCATGCACCTCAAATTAATACCCAATACACTTTTGACCTAACCCTTTGTCCTTTCTCTCTCGCGGCACACTTCACACCATTGTATTCCTCTTCCTCTTCCATTCACATCACCCTTGTCTCGTAGGGCTAGCCCTTGTCTCGCAGCCTCGCAGCAGCAGTACACATATCTGCCTCTAGTACACCAAATTTGTCCACTAAGTTATTCACATCACATATTCATGCTTGATTACTTTGTGCAATAAGCAATAGATCATATCCATGATTGGTGTTTTAATAAGTTTTTCTGTTTTTCTCAAATAGTGGAGTTCAGTTTTGTATTCTTTTTTTAAATTGCCATTGCGGATGTCGACATTCATTTTACTTTTTTTTTCGTTTTTTGCTCATTGCGGATGTTGACATCCGGTTCAAAGATTTCTATTTTGGATGTTGACATATGTTTTGTTTTTGTTTTACCATTGTGGATGTCGACATTCGGTTTGCAAATTTGAGTTGCGGATGTCAACTTCTGTTTCGTTTTTTTTACCATTGTGGATGTCGATATCACTTTGCAAATTTGAATTGCGGATGTCGACATCCGTTTCATTGTGTTTTTTGGCCATTGTGGATGTCGACATTCGCTTTGCAAATTTGAATTGCAAATGTCGACATTCGTTTCATACTCTTTATTTTGGCATTGCGGATGTTGATATCCGCTTTAGAGATTCAAATTGTGAATGTCGACATCCGTTTCATATTTTATTTTTGTTTTCAGTTTAAATATTTTTGTTATGCTCGTAGTGAGTTTTCCTAATGTATCATAGATGTCATAGATGTTATTGTTGTGTAATACTAATATTGGATTTGTGGAATTGCAAATGGGATTACCAAATTTTTTTATTTATGTTTGATTATGTGTAATGTATCATGGATTGCTGTGTAATACTAATACTCGATTGGTGGAATTGTGAATGTTTGATTGTGTGTAATGTTTGAAAATTTCAATTTTATAGATATGGTTAGAATACGAGGAGATCGACCGACCGCTTCAGCTCGTAGAAGGGGTCAACACGAGGCTGATATTGTTAAGGATGATGTTGTTCAGCCTGAGACTTCCGATGTTGCTCAGAACCAGGAGCAGGGGATTGGTAATGATGGTGTAGGATTTCCAGGTGGTCCCTCTGATACATCTTTATTGACTCGGTACCAGGATCATGTTGCACGTATCATATGGGAGGGTCAGGTTAGTAAGAAGTTTTTATAAATGTTTTATTTTATTGTTATATTGTTTTATTGTTTTATGTTTATTTTTTTCTTAGGATCGAGTTGTGAAACTAGTCTCCCATAGTAAAAAAGTGAAAAGATTTGGTCGTCCTCACCCTTCTGTTCTCCCTTTTGTGGTAAATTCTGGATTATCGCCTTTGTGCGATATTTTATATGACTATCCCGATACTGGATTAATCTTGGGTTTCGTGGAGAGATGGCATCCTGAGACTAATAGTTTTCATCTACCAATTGGTGAGATGACTATCTCTTTAGATGACGTGTGGTCCCTCGTTCATCTTCCTATCACCGGAGAGTTTTGCTCAACTGAACCTCTTGAATATGAAGATTCAATTCAGATTATGATGACACTTCTTGGGGTTGATCGGGCTATGGCTTCCGATGAGTTGAATTATTGTCGGGGTGCACAGGTCAGACTTAGTTGGCTGAGAGACCTCTATAACAGTTGTTGTGATAACCAGCTCTGGGAGTTTGCTGCACGAGCATATCTTTTGCATCTTGTAGGGTGCACCATATTCGCTAATAAAAGTGCGAGTTTTGTTCAAACCCATTACTTGAAGTTGTTTAGAGATCTTCCTATATGTCGTAAATATGCTTGGGGAGTTGCTGCTCTTGTCTACTTTTATGAGCAACTAGGAGATGCTAGCTTTGCAAATACAAAGCAATTAGCTGGATATCTACCTCTTTTACAGGTACCCAAATATATTACATTTTTTTTGAATATTTTACTTATTTTTTCTTTTATATCACAATACTCAAAATGAAATGTTATTTGATATAGAGTTGGATATACGAGCACTTCCCTACATTGGGAAGGAAGCAGTTACGTGATACATATGTGGAAACTGAACCCCGTGCCACACGTTATGTCACTGGACGCGTTACTTCCACTATAGTTGATATTAGAGTCCAGTTGGATGCTTTAACATATGATGGGGTGATTTGGTGCCCATATGGAACACAAAGTCCTGCTCGACCACTTGTTGTATCTGCCATGTTTTCTGGCTTCCTCAGGCTTGGTATCCTCGTTCATCGTCATTTGCCAGAACGTGTGTTGCGACAATTTGGGTTTATGCAGCCTATTCCACGATCGCCAAATTCCCTTCCTATGGTGGACTTTGCTACTATTGATGATCGGTGGAGACACTACGATCAGTTTGTCGTAGTTCAAGTGGTCCCTGCGCCAACTCCATTTTCATGTGTGGATGGATATTTGCAGTGGTTTAGGAGGGTCTCCCATCCTTACATTGTACGCGGAGTTGAGGACGAGCGACTCAGCCTTGTGGTTATGCCCCGACTTCGTCGGAATTTGCCAGATGACATGCCAGTTCAGAGGACATCAGAGTCATCATCTTCTAGTTTATTGGTATGTTAGAAATTTATTTGTTCATATTATTAGTAACTTAAATATTTGACATTAATTTGGTATTGTCGCAGAGTGTCATTAAATGCATTGTCAACGGTCTTCAACGGATGATAGATTGCAGAGATGTTAGTGAGGGCACAGGTGCTTGGGATCGCACACATGAGTTATTACAGATAGCTCGTGATGCAATAGAAAAGGAAGAGAGTAGAGGATGACGTAGAGTTGAGGACGATGACCATCTATATATGGATAGTAAATTTACGTTATATTTGTATTTGATGTTAAATTTACAATTTTATATTAAGTAATTCCATATATGATTACAAATTCAAACGTTTATTTTGTTAGCAATAAGACCAAAGTATGTTTGTTCCTTGGCCAAAGGAGTTAGTATTTTTATATTAGTAAAATAATTACAAATGTATTTTTAGAAGTACATTACAATATGAAATTTTCTAAAATAAACTACAACAATCAAATATTTAATACAATTAACAAATATTAGTCTTCCATAAGATATACATAACTACGATTAATTCAAGTTGGTGGGGTTCTTCATCGTCATTTGCCTGAGAGGGTTTTGAGGCAATATGGCTATGAGCAGCCAATTCCTATCTCTCCAGGTGTGGTTCAAGAAACTAATATAACTACAATTGATGATCGGTGGTTACAGTATGTCAAACATGTCTTGACGTCGTTGACATTGGCTTACTCTCCATCTACATGTGCTGAGGGATACCTTAAGTAGTTTAGGAGGGTGTCCCATCCTTATGTCATTCTTTGTGCTGACGAAGACCGACCAAGTCTCATACCCTGACGACGCCATCACATCGCAGGTGATATGCCAATATCCAAAAGGACAGAGTCAGAAAACAAAACAATCTTCGAGTGAGTCACTTTGTTTTCATTATGTTGATAACTTTTTATAAGAATACATTTTTATGCAATTGCATGTTATTCTTATTACATGACGCACTCAAACGCAAGGCGAACATTCTACAGAGTATGGTTGATTGTCGTGATGTTAATGATGGAACAGTTGCATGGGACATGACTCATGAGGCATTACAGATAGCTCATGCAACGTGTGAAGAATGTGGTAGGAATGTTAGAGGATATCATAACGTTCGTGGCTGATTCATCTACATCAGCTTAGATTATAGGATTTCATCATGTTTATTTTATTTTGACATTGTAATTTAAGGTTTTGAAACTCTTCAGTTGTAAACTTCTTATCAAACTATGTAATTTAAGTTATAAGTATTACATATGAATGTTTCTATTAATAATACATAATGTATTAGTTAGACTACCGTCTACATAATTGGTATGAACACCCATTAACTTCATATTTTTTTACAATCCAATAACATAGAAGCATTAGCACGCCTTAGCTTCAAGATAACAGGAACTAGACCACATGACGTCTAGCATTGGTATAGGACAAATATATTGGAATTTATAAAAGTATAAGTTTATAAAATTACAAAATTATATAATTATAAATTTATAAATTTATAAAATTGTAAAATTAATTAAGTGTTTGATCCTTAACTGTGCTAGGGATCCCCGCAAATAAATTGACCACCATTATTCGCAACTAAGGAATGAGGTAAACCATGTCAGCACACAATATTTTTTTGGGAAGTTTTTCATACTTGTTGAGCAATGATAGCGGTTAGAGTTAAGGATGACAAATAAACTCGCCTTGTTGATATTGTCCGATCTCGTTTTTATTTTGACGAAAAATCTCTGCATTTACTAGATATGGTATGAGCGATATCCGACTTTTTCAATTGGGTAAAGGAATAAGAATGAGGATAAATATATTTGCCTCGTCCTTGTCCCTATAGCTACCATAATACCTATCTTGTCATACTCATAATTTATTAAGTAACCTTATATATATATATATATATATATATATATATATATATATATATATGAAATTGATTTTTTGTAGAAATAATATTCGATAAATGAATTGAAATTGAAACTAATGCGTAACGGGTAAGAAATGAATATTGTAAATAGATATCCGCATATAACGGGTACAAATACTTTTTATACCCGCGTGTTAACCCACATGTTAATGTGACGGATGCAGATATCATAATATCCATACCCGTGGATACTTATACGCGCTCTAATTTATACATAGATACATACACTACATACTCTATTTTTTATTTTCTCTAATTACATAGCTTATTATGAAATTCATTTGCATCTCCTAAATATTTTTATTTTTATCACAATCTTTGTGCAATTATATTAAAATAATATATGTCAATTAAATATTTTTTATTTCTCACATTTAAATATTTTTATTTTTTTAATATTTTTATTTATTATTTATTTTTTTATGTAAAAATATTTAATACATTTCGTTTACTAAATAATATAATAAACTCATATTATTAATTTTTGTTACTCTTTTGTATCTTTAAAATTTTTATTAAATTGCAACTTTGTTGAATGTTAATTTAATTTAATGAAGTTCTTTACATATGTTAATTATATTTAAAAGTCTCATCGCATGGTTTCTCTGAATTCTGATTTGAAGTATATGAAAGACCGATAGAGATCAGAGGAAAAGATGAAACAGAGAAGAAGTTGGAAATCAGAAACAGCCATTAACTGGTAAACCATTTGGTACTAAACAAACCACAATTTTGTTATCCAAAAGTGTTATCCTAACACAGAAAATCTGAAGAAGCTGTCAAGCCATTTTTCCAGCAGCACCTTTACGATGTTTAGCACAATACTCAAACAAGCTTCCATCAAAGCAACGCCTCACAGCTTCTTTTGTCAGATACCCATGTTCATCTTTTGCAAGGATATACAACGCTCCCCACTCAAATTTGCTCGCAACCCTGCAATGGTTTCAACCCTTTTTCAGTCCACCATTCTCAACATTTCTTGTGCATTCAAAAAAAGTGTAAGAAAGAGGAATAGAGAGAGTACCAGCCAAAGAAGTCAAATGCAACTCTGTTTGCTTCAGTCATATGCCATAGCTCCCTCAGTGACAATTTATCAGGCACTTCTCGTGCATACTTACTGAAGATGAATTCCAGATTTGATGGCATGAACCTGCAATAATGTTGTTTACAGTGTTATTTATGTTACCATTTGTTAAAGTAGGGTTTAACATTATTCAACGAATCGTTATCTTCACTTACCTTCCCTCTGTGTCATAGCTACCACTGTCACTTCCATGCTTGGCCTTATGTATGTTCTTTATGTGAATTGGGAAAAATGGTGAAGGTAGCCATGTCTGTGAAAAAACCAGAACATGTAACGAGTGCAAGTAATAATGGTCATTAAGGTAAATCATATACAGAAATAGTGTCTCACCGGAAGAGTAGGATAGCTGAGAGCTACATGAATAACAATCGAGAATATGAAGGCAAGAATCACGTTGATACCCAGTGAACGAAGTCCTACAAAACCACAAAAACAACAATCAAAGATGTGAACTTTGAGTCATCAAGCTTACCCAAAAAGCAACAAACTAACAGAGGTTGAACCAAAAACATCAAAATACACATACAAATAAAAAACATTACCCTTGTATGTCTCCCATGGGTAAACGACACCGTCATTGTTAAGGTCGAAGAAGGACACATGCTGCTGAAGTACTGACATGTCGTTGTGCTTGTAGCCCCACGTTCCATTCACATTCTCTGTGTCAGGAGCAACCAAAGCTCGTGGCAAATCTGAATTTTAGAAAAACCCCATTAAAGCTTCCTCCTTTAGAAACCTTAATTCGATTACATAAAAAAGCTGGAATGCCCATAAACAATATCATCGTATCATTAACTTGGTCAAACATCATTAATCAAACAAGAAACCAAAATAAGAAGAGAGTGGATCACATGGTTTGGGGAGCTTGGTGTCCAAGTCCTGCGGGACCTTTCTCTGAGCAGTTACCGGTGCCTTGTCTGCCACGGTTGCCATGGAATCGTTGGCTGGTTCCACCGTTGTCATGTTGATGAAGCGAGTTCTGCCTCAGGAAATGCCTTTGTTTTCTACTTTGGTGTGTTGGTTGTGATGTGAGTGAGTTTTGTTAGTGTTGGAAGTGGTGGTTGCAGAATAATAGGGAAGAAAAAGGAAGTGTTGCGAAGCGAGAAGAAGAAGGGACACTGCACGCTAACAGTGACAGATTCTTCCTTGTGACTCGCGATTATTGGACACGTGGCATGTTCTTTTCGACATCTTATGTTGTTACTTTTTTTTTTTTGTAGTTCTTTTGTTCAATCACATGATTTCTGAAGCAACAAAAAAGGAAACTTGACGTGGTAATGCTAACTACTCTCACTGTTAAACACAAAAACCTTCAAAATCGTACCTTTTTATTTTATCTTCTTTCTTACTATTTAGATTGAAATGATTTCGTATCAGTTCTGTGAATTAAATAATACAGTATTATTTCAACTTAATTAGTCAAAGACTTTGATTTCTTGTTCAAAATATGTAATTAAAGTTAATACTTAAAAAAAGAGTTTTTTCACTCTCCAACTTCTTGTATATGACTTTAAACTAATTTGTTTTTTCCTATTTTATCAGCAACAATGGACCAAATTTGGGTCTATTGTTGCCGACGAAGTAATGCCTCTTTTTTTAGATTTTTGAATTGTGAAAAACTATGAAACTTATTTCACATTTTAATCTGAAACTAAAATATAAAATATAAAATGCGTAATGTCACATTCTATAATTTATACTGCATTTATTGATTATGTATAGTCTGCAAAATGTTTTCATATCAAGCAATAGAGTTAAGTAACATTAACATGTTCTGAACTGTATAACTTAGAATATTTTTTCAGATTGTGTAATTTAAAATATATTTTTAGACCTTAGCATGTATTTTTTAGATTGTATAATCTCAAATACATTTTTGAATTTTAAATTACAGAATTAAAATATCTTTAAATTTTGCAATTTTGAATATTTTAGGTAGAGAAAACAATATGTGGGTGCGAATACAAATCTTTAATGGTTTTTCGTTTTTTCTTTCACGTATTGTACATGAGCCGAACCCCTTTTGGTCTACTATTTAATCCGTTTGGTTTTAATTAGTGAAGCTTTATAGTCCTATTAAAAAAGTAGGATAAAAGTATCAAATAAAAATTTATATAAGATAATTTCAATTTATGGATAAGTAAATTAAATTGTATTGCTCCTTTGATTTTCTGTCAAAGAATAATTTATGAGAAAACTTATTCAAACAAACGTCTATTTAAATATATATATATATATATATATATATATATATATATATATAGTGTATTAGTTTTTAAGTGTATGTTATAAAAATAAATGATTTAATATTTTGTTTGTGGGTTAGATATTTTAGTATGGTTTTTCGCTATAAACTAATTCTTCTATCGGTGATGAAATAAAGAAAAAATTAAATATGTTTTTTGTCTCTTAACTTTCAGTGAAAATTAAAATTAGTTCTTTTTCGAAACTTTGACCAATTTAGTTTCACATCTTAAAAATGCGTAAATTTAATTTTTTGAACAAAATTTTATTAAGTTTATTTAATGTTTCAAGCATATTTCATAATAGTATTTAAGTTGTTTATACTATTTGACACATTTTCGCTTTAATGTTAATTTAAAACCTATCATGAGACGTTTTTAAAATGTGAAATAAACTTAACAAAATTTGGTTAAAAAAATTAAATTCACGCATTTCTAAAATTGAAAGACTAAATTAGATTAAAATTTCGAAAATGAACTAATTTATATTCTCACTGAAATCAAAAATATATTTAATCTTAAAAAAAACTCGTAAAAGAGATAATAAATATAGTCTGCTAGATGGCTATTGAACTCAGTACCTATAGTTATTAAGAAATCCTATGTTTTTAATTATCTACTTTATTAGTTTATTATGAAGTTCTAAAAATTAATTAATGAATGAATAAACAATAAAATAATATAACAACACAAAGCGACAATATTTATTAATAACGAGGTGGCTTAAATATATTATTAGTTTAATTTTCCTAAATTTTGTTCACTTTAGTTTTTTTTTTTTGAAATTTTTAAAAAAGTTATATTTTTTATTAAATTATGGTCAATTTGATATTTTTTTAAATGTCGTTAGTAACGGAGCATCATTGTATTGACATTGTTTGCGTTACATGTTTTATTTTTTATTATACGCCCGGAGCATCATTGTATCATTGTATTGACATTGTTTGCATTATGTGTTTTATTTTTTATTACACGCCCGTTTGTGAGGTAGATTTAAATGTGTTACAATTAAAATTAGGGAACAAATCGTAGTTAGGGTTTTTGAATCACGGCAGGTGATGTGTTTTTCGCTAGGAGAGGAGAAGATTGTGATTTCGTCAGATTATGCTTTCATGAGATTGGTGTGCAGGATTTTCTGCATTTTGTTTTAAACTTCGAACGTATTCATTATCGACGAGGTTAATGGTTTATTTTTGTTTATTTGTATTGCGTTGTTTTATGCTTTTTTGTTTAGGATTTTCGTATTGAGTTTGGGGTTTGAGGTTCTCAGAATGTGGTGATTGTGTGTTTGATACGTTGTTAATTGCATCATTTTGTGTTGTCTTTGTTGGTGGATCACACATTGGTGACCTATTATTTTAATTGTCGTCCGTGTCAGTTGTTGGTGGTGGGTATGATCGTCGTCCTTACTTTAATCGTTTTTGAATGTATAAGTGGTCTCTCATTAAGTTAAAGTAGAACTACATTTGACAATCTTTTAACTCTATTTCCATATATTGTTTAGGGGGATGACTAGTGATAGGTTCGATGTTGTTGTCCAATTTTGTGCATAATTAGGTCATAACAAATTTTGGTCATGGGAGATGTTGTTCGGTCCTTATAACAACACTATGTTAAATAAAATCACGATACATCTGAATCCTACCACTAATTACATCCTTTTCTTAGAAAGCCTACGTGAATTCTTCAGATTATTTATCTTCACTTTTTTCCTAATGATGAAAACATCCTTTTCGTCAACATCGTTTTCACAATACCATTTGAAATAGTTACACCAGACCACATTGGAAGAATCACTCTGTAAATCAACACACCAAAAATAATACACCAAATTTTTATTACATACAAATATTTATATTAAAAAGATTATAAAAATTTGGTATTATTAATCTAACCTTGTAATTGGGATAACCCCAAAATTGTCTACCAATATTATTAGAAATTTTTGTTATTCTTAAAGTTGTCAGCTCTGCACAATTGCAAATGGGAGTTAAACCCATCCCCCTGAACGACCACCATGAAAGGAACTTGTACAACAATGTTGCCCCCAGCTATTACAGCCAAAGGAAGAAGATTGACAACGAGACATACCTATCAATTTTGCACCAAGTTGGATTGAGGATGAAGTACTTTGAAACTTTGTTCATCCATACTTAAATCTGAAAACCCTACTTCCCTATTTATCCCCAAATTTCATATAAAAATATATTTAAATTCACCTCACATAGTATAGAAACGGACCACATAATAAAAAATAAGACACGTAATAAATAAAACACGTAATAGCATACATAATATTTCATTACTGATTTAAACGAGCTTAAAAAATACCAAATTAACCATAACTTACAAAAATTCAAAAAAATAAGAACCAACAAAATTTGAACCAATAAGTATTTAATTTACGAAACAATATCTAGTTAAAATCAACTACCTCATTGAGATATTAAACGTTTTTCTTTCCATAAACTACTTTCTTTATTCTAATAATTTTTACATATGATATAAATTTGATTTTAAGACTAAAATAAGTATTTTTAACTAAACCAAGTATTCTCGATCTCTATCTTTTTTATTATACCATATTTATATTCCTTTTCCATTCTATCCCTTTCTCTCCATGTGTCAACTAACACTAAACATTCACTGCACTTGGACTGCAAAGAATAAAGAAAATTGCATCCAATGTTCGGAAAAACAAACACCCTTTGGTGCCACCAATACTTGTTATTTTCCTTTTCTATCAAAGTTTGAAACTTGAGAAAACTTGTTAGTATTTGTTACAGAGTGATCACAGCATCTCTGCCATTGAATTCCCAGAAAATTAAGAGAAAGTGGTTGGAGGAAGAAAGTGGCACCATGAAGTTGCCAAAAGGAAGTAGAAAGTGACATCATGGTGGATTGACCATTTTGGACACTCTCACTTCACACCCAACATCATCATCAGCAGCCTTTCGTATTCATCAGCAGCCAACACCAAAACCAACACTACCAAGCACTTTACTTTACCCTTTTTTTAATATTTTCCATTTTCCATCTCATTTTTTTCTTCGCTTATCAAAGTCAACAACTTGCAAATGGCAACTAAGGACAAAACAAAACCCATAAATCGACTGAAATCTGACGGCCCAGAACCTCCCTGTCCCCACACGTGCGAGCCGCAGGATGTTTTTTTTTGGGTTCACCTGTTCTTACCATAATCATGAGAAGTAGAATCAAAAGCAAGAACAGAGTTTGGATTCTAAGATTGTTTGTTTGAGTTAAACACGACAAACTCATCATATACGTGTGCATTACATTTCTTCCCTCTTTCTCCTCCTCTTCTTCTCTATCTTCCCTCTCTCCGTTTTTTACTTGGATTCCTCGGCTTTTTAGATTCCGTTTCAGGTTTTTCCCAATTCCAAAGACTCATCATCGTCATCATCCCTTTATAGGTAAGATTTTCTACTGCTGCGTTTTTTATTCCATATGTGTGCACTTTCAGTTCTTCACCCTTTAAACACTCCATGTTTTTCACATCGGATTTTCTTTATCTCTTGAAATTCTCCGTGCCTTGTTAAATTTTTTGTAAATTCAGTTTTTTTAATGAAATTCTGTGAATCTGGGGCTGTGATTTTGATCTGTTATGGGCTGAATTGGGTGGTCTCAATGAACGGTTATGGGTAGCAAAAAGAGGCATCTTGCGTTTGTGGGTTCGTTTTCTTCAATTTGTGGCTGCGGAGAGAGTGGTGTGGCAGCTCTGGTGGTTGGTTCTGTTCACGGACTGCGACACTCGTCAATGCTTTTTAACTGCGAATTTCAATTTGATGACTCTCTTGACAACCTTTTTTTCTTCAAACCTCCCTTTTTCTGCTAAAGCTGATGCTTGAACTGAACTTGTTTTTTTATGGCTTGGTGTTAAATTTCAGCAGCTTCGAGGCTAAACCAATGTACACACTGTGTTAAAGTGCTGCAGATTCACTTGGGAGACTCGAGAGCTATGTCTTCATCTTCTCGTGTTCTTCCCACTCCCCTAGAAAACAAGTATATGAAACCCCCAGATTCTTGTCATCTTTCACCTGCTAGTGCAAATCCTGTCTCATCAAATGCAATCAGAAGTGCTGGCAAGATGATCTCATCACCCTCTGAATACCCTGATGGCATTGGCACCCCTTTTTCCTATGCTTCACAGCATGATAGGCAAAATGAAGATCTCCCCTTTGTTTCTCAGACATTGGATGACAATGTGTCTTCCGAAATACACTCAACAACATTCATTTCTCACCCTCATGAGAGCACAGATATCACCTGGGGACCAGATCCATTTCAAGATATTCTTAGCTTTCCCGAGAATATTTCTGCCCAGCATGATCAGGTTGTAGACAGTTCCTGTTACATAAATGATGATAATGTCAAAAGAACCGATTTTGGGGAGTGGGTTGATCAGTTAATGTCAATTGATGATTCTCTTCACCCCAACTGGAGTCAGCTTCTTGGTGATGACAATGTTGCAGAACCAAAGCCAAAGGTATGTTTCTCAAGCTGATTTTCGCAAATACTTGTCACATCTGTGAAATTAAGTTACTAGAAGAAGTAGGTGTGTGCATTTCAGGTTCCTCAGTTGCTGGATATACCATCTGGAGAAGTTAATGGCAATTCAGGAGCAACCACACCACAGACTAAGACTAGAATGCGTTGGACTCCAGAACTTCACGAGGCCTTTGTGGAAGCAGTAAATCAGCTTGGTGGTAGTGAGAGTATGTTCATCTCCGTAGTCTCATTCTTTGTAATCTTCTCTCTGGAATGTTTCTTGTTATCTCATGATGGTTAACTACTTAACACGCAGAGGCTACTCCAAAGGGTGTGTTGAATCTGATGAAAGTTGATGGCCTTACCATCTATCATGTAAAAAGCCACTTGCAGGTACATCTTTGATCCATCATCCTCTTAAATAGCTTCTAGGTGTGTGTCAATTTATTTGATCTCATGTTTTCCAAATGGTTTTCATTTCAGAAGTATAGAACTGCCAGATACAAACCAGAGCCATCAGAAGGTATGTTGAAGTGTGATTAGGAATCATATTGTGCCTCTTCTTCAAACTTCCTTAACCTGTTTGCTTTCAGAGAGACAGAATAGAAATATAGAACATTTTAAGAAATGGGAATTTCTCTTTATTGTTGGAGGAGGATAAAAATTCAATTTTTTCTCTTCATTTTAAAGTTCAAATTATTTTCTCCCTCTCTCTCATCCAACCAAAGAGAAAGTTAAGTCTTTAGGTCACATTGCATTTATTACAAGCACACAGAAATTCCTTTTTATTAATAAACTGTTCTTCTATGCAAGCAGGAACATCAGAGAAAAAGACGACTCCAATAGAAGAAATGAAATCTCTAGACTTAAAAACGTGAGTTCTCTTCCAAATGTAACGTTTTCTCAGTTTAACTCTTCTCTAATATTCTAATTTGAGATATAATCGAACAAAGATTAGTACCAATTAATTCATTGTTGCTACGATACCATTCTGATGTCATATATGAAGAGTTGCTCCTTGAGATTCCTTTCTCAGAATGAACATAACAATGCTCAGAAACATACTCTGGTAATTCTTTTGCAGGAGTAAAGGGATCACTGAAGCATTACGATTGCAGATGGATCTCCAGAAGCGACTTCACGAGCAACTCGAGGTTGTTAACTTATTAGTACTTTAGGATTCACTTGAGGGGAGTTAGTTGTGTTTGGTTTCTCTTTCATTCTGAGACTGTAACTATTGTGTTGTGTATGCAGATCCAAAGAAAGTTGCAGATTCAAATCGAAGACCAAGGGAAACGTCTTCAGATGATGTTTGAGAAACAAAGAGAGATGGGTGACAAGAAGGTTAATGGCTCCTCCGGAGAGGCCGCCGCTGCCACCACCGCCACCGCTACCCCTTCTTCTCCTCCGGTAGAAACCTCAAATGAGGAACGTGAGAAAGTCATGCATGAAGAGAAGAACGGAAGCACAAAGCAAAAAGTAAGTGAAGGTGAAGAAGTGATGAATGAAGGTGAAGAAGTGAAGAATGAAAATGAAGATGAAGATGAAGTTGGTCCAGCTACAAAACGGGTGAAAAGTTCATAACAGTTGGATTGTTTAACGGTTGTAGGATAATCTTTGGGATGTAATTCATTGCCTAGAATTGTTAAATATTCTTGGACTTGTTTGGACTCCATGGAAGTTGTAGAAATATTATTGGATGTTTCAAAGTGCTTATCGTCTTCTTTTTCCTTCTAAAATGTGCCATAAATAGAATTTAAGTGTTCTCGTTCTTGTCTTTTCGGAAATTGTTTTTCTATTAATAATTAGATCAAATTGAATAAAATAAATAGACAATGGGATTAAAATGATATTCAAGTCAATGTTTTTTATTATTAATTAATTTACAAAATATCATAAACAAAAATATATTTAACTCATTGGACATGTGTTAATTTCAAATTACTAATCCAATTTACTTTGTTTATCAAGAAATCAAATAGAGGGAGGTTTATTTTTACTCACCTAGACTATTAGAGTTTATTTTTGGTAAAAAAGAAGATTTTAGTTTTAATATATTATAATAGACCAAGTATTTGTTAACTTTTTAAATTTAGACGGGAAATTAAAATTTGTTTTATTCAAAATGTTAATATAATTTTATTTGTAAATTTTAAAAATAATAAAAGTGTTAAATATTTTTTTGCGTGTTTTATATAAAATTTGACGAATTTTAATTTTGCATTAAAATTTATGAATGAAAATTATTATCAATTGATTAAAAAATATTTATTATATTTCCAAATTTTTATAATAAAAAATTATTATAATTATAATTTTACTTTTACCATTAACAAACAAGGAGTGAAAAAAAAATCAGAGAGCAGGTAGAAGAGATAAATGGAAACGAGGTGAGCATGGCGGTGGCTGGTGTGGCGGGATTGAAAGAGAGAGATGTTGTTCCAGGTGGGTGGGCAAGGCAGCCGCCCCACCTTCTTCGAGATGGCGGCGGCTCAGCAGCTTCCGGCGAGTCTCCGCGCCGCTCTCACTTACTCCATCGGCGTCTTGGCCTTACGCCGACCCTTCCTTCACAAGCTCCTAGACTTCGAAGACGAATCCTTCGCCTTACTCATGCTCGTCCTCGAATCTCACACCTTACGAACCACAGGTACACCCAAAAATCACACTCTCCATCACGCACAACACCAATTAATACTGCTCATTCCTCTTATTTCCTCTTTCTAGATGCTTCTTTTTCGGAATCTCTGTACGGTCTTCGAAGAAGACCGGCCAATATCACCGCCAAGATTGACGATACTGCTGCGGCCACCGCCGGTGGAGGCAGCTTGCGGAGACGCCAGAAAATTCTTTCCGTTGTTTTTTTGGTACTGTAGTTGTTCTCCTTTTTTTTTGTCGTTTAACCCTAATTACTGCTTCTTAATTTCCTCCGTTATGATTGATTAAACAGGTTGTGTTGCCGTATATGAAATCTAAGTTGCATTCAATCTACAACAGAGAGAGGGAAGCGAGGCTTCAGGCCACTCTATGGGGAGATGAAAATGGAGGATATGATGATGGCCGAGGAGATTATTCTCCGCTGTCAACGCCAACCTCTGACGCTGGTGCCTCTGTTACAATGCGTATCACTAAGAGAGTTCAGAAAATTGTAGGGTTTTGCTACCCGTGGTTGCACGCTAGTACTGAGGGTATGTTAAATGCAAGATGTTAAGAGTTAGCATTTGTATCCTGATTTTTTTTTTCCCAACGGATAAACCCGAATCAACTTGATTTTAAGAACTCGATTAGTTTTTTATTCGAGGTTATGCATTCGTTCTATCTGGAACGACAAACTATTCTCTGGAGTTTGAATATCCTTCAATGTCTAATGTAGGATATTTGCAATGCAGGTTTGCAATTTGCTTACCAGATGTTATACTTGTTGGATGCTACTGGATACTACTCGCTAGCACTGCACGCACTTGGGATTCATGTCTGTCGAGCTACTGGGCAAGAGCTGGTAGATAGTTATGAATTAGGATATTATTTACATTTAGAAAAATCTTCATTATTTTGTGTTATTTGAAAAATAAAATATGATCACCCATGCATTTTTCACCTGTGACAAATATTTACTATTTCCTGAAAATTGTGAAGAGATGTCATAATAATTTTTGAAATTGGGAAATGTTAAATAAATCCTTGAAATTGAAACTACTTTCACTTTAGTCCCTCACTTGTACAACTTAATATCATGATTATCCTTAAGTTTTATAGCTTATTAATACCATTTTAGTCCCTAGTGGAACTATAGCTCATTTCACAAAGGGACTAAAAGGAATTAAAAATTACTGTTTCAGGGATACTAGAAACTAAGTAAATATGAGGAACCGAACTGAGACGACTAATTTGACTATTTACTCGATTTTATCTTTTTCATTTCCACAGGAACACTATTAGAATTCCCAAGGTTGCCATATATTAGCAGCCCCCTTGTTTCCAAAATGTAATTGAGTCAAATAATAACTTTTCCAAGTATTCCTGAGTTGTCAACATGTAAAAATATTTTTATCCTATGGTGTTTGTTAAGTGCTGTTGTGTTATAGGTTACATGTTTGTTTGTTTGTGGGTGGGTGCATGTTAGAGTGGCTAATGAGTAGAATTATGGAAGAAAAAAATGTATTGGCATAAATTAATTAGTCATGATCCTTCCAAGAATATCAAATCTTGTTTCAAATGTGATAAGTATCTGCACCATCAATCTATCATGTACCTTTATTCTACTGTATGGTAATTGTGTTTGAAAAAATATATACTATTCTATTATTGCATTCTTCACTATATGGAACTCAAATAAATTATTCAATGTAAGAATTTGTGAGTTGCTTAACAGCTTAAGAATTCTCTAATTGCTTGGCTGACACCAGAAAATAAATTTGTCATTTCTGTTTATATGATTGATTTTTCTTTTCTCTCCTTTCGTGTCAAGATAGATGGATATGTCTTCTAGAATTTCGAAGATGCGTAACCGAGAACGGGAGAGACTTCGTGGCCCTCAATGGTTGAAGGTATATGATTTTATCAGTACGATAACGTTATTTTTCCATGAATTAAGAAGAAACTCAAGAAGCTAGTTATACTCTTATACTTTAATGACGTTGTCCATGGCTTTCTATCTTTTCATATTAGACTGGCATATAATATTTTCATTTTTTTTTTCTCTTTTTGTTTTGGGCGTGGTCAAATATTTGATTTTGACATCCAGACAGAGTTAGATTTATATAAATCAATGTATAAGGTTTCATGAATATATTTGTGGAAAATAAATGGTTTTTATGAGCTTGTGTAAACAATAATAAGCGTTGTATAACAATTTAAGATAAATTGTCTCTGTATTTTTTTTTTCTAAAAATTATTTTGCCATCATTCAATTCATGGGTTCTTTGTCCTTCTTTCTTTGGTGATTTATTTTTCAAATTCTAATTCTGACCTACTTTATCCTACTATCATCACTTTTTTATCTATATTTTCTTTTGCTTCCTATCTGATTTTTGTTTGACAAAATATCCTTTCCTTTCCCATTATTCTCATTTGAAGTTGGATTGCTTATTAAATTTGTGTCTTGAAAATTTTATAATTCTGGTTTAGAATTTTAAGATGAATAATGAATTCATGTCATTTTGGATGTTTATTTAGACAAAAAATTGAAAATAAGGGTAGATAGAGCAGCCAACAAAGATAATGTTGGACTGCAGTAATTATGTTATGTGTACAATTATATAAAGAGAACACTCCTCATGGTCTCAGTCTGTAAAAAAATATTTTATAAATTCGTAGATTTTCTTATGAGATAGCATCCAACAATTACAGCCAGTCCCTCTTACACCAAAAGTTACTTTTGCTTACCATTTATTGTTTATATTTAAAGGTGTAAAATTATTTTATAATGAGTAATTTTTAAGTCAGTTCTATTTTTAAGTTCAACAGTAAGAAGCATGAACTATTATATTGTGTTACTTTTGTTTAAATCTCGTTTGACACTATTAAATCTATAATATGACTGATGTTCGTACAAATAAAATCTTTATAATGTCCAGAAAGTCATTGTGATCAACGAATTGAGAAGTAGAACTTTATAACTGGTGCATGTACCTGTTCCTTTCAAGTATTGGGTCTGCATTATGAGAAACTTGCTGTATAATGAAACCTTCTATGTTAGATTGTGCAGGATAAAGTGATTAAACGCTCCTTCTGTATATAATGCATTGCAATGCTGACTATGAATAAACGTTCTGTCTATGCTCCATTTTAATCACATGATATATTCGTATCTCAGACATTGCAAGGAGCATTGCTCAGCTGTACGTACACTGTTCTTGATTATGCACAAACCGGTTTGATTGCAGCAGTGTTCTTCTTTAAGGTGAGATGGCTATTCCCACACACACACACACATACATATACATATATATATATATATATATATATATATATATATATATATAT
>Ga0209589_1000383_pt1 | contig 59666 bp, 26 predicted proteins | sample CowpeawhiteBW_FD_187525 | JGI IMG/M metagenome (GOLD analysis project Ga0209589, IMG submission 187525) | Root nodule microbial communities of legume samples collected from California USA - Cow pea white BW (SPAdes) (version 2) | ecosystem: Host-associated > Plants > Roots > Nodule | place: USA... | reverse complement strand
ATATATATATATATATATATATATATATATATATAAATTATAAAAAAGTTAACATATTATTAGAATCCAATACAAGTTTAAGTCTAATATTAAATATAAATATAAAAGTTAAGAATTATGTAAAATATAAATTTATTATTTTAAAATTTTAGAGTTAAATATATATATATATATATATATATATATATATCATAAACTTACTTAAATATTTCTTAACTATTCTTTATATTAAGATAATTGTTAATTTTTTTCATAGAAGAATTGAATTAATAAAACATAAAGTTATTTTCTTTAGACTTTTCAAAATGAAAAGTAGTCAATTTGATGTCGGTGAAGAGAAAATACTCCGAGAAATATTCTATTTTATCTTATGATGAAATTTATTTCTGCTTATTTTATTTTTACAGCTATGCTTATACCACTCTCGGACTTAATATTTTAAGGTTCTATATTTGAAACTCTTTTGTTTGTATATTCTTTTACTTTCTCACTTTTACATATTAAAAGTCTTTCATTTATATGTTATTTAATTTTTTTTTATTCAATTTGAGATCTTTAATTCATACATTCTTTATCTAACTAAATAAGTCTGTGATTATAACACTATTTTAATGTATATGTAAGGAAAGGGAATAGAAGGAACAAAATTAAATAAAGGATGAGAAACCGTGAGTAATGGACTCATTAAAGAGAGGGATGTGATGTTGTTAGGGCAATATAGACACAAAGGGGAGAGTGGCATGACTTCTGTTGTGTTCAGTGACATAGATCCAACTGTGGGTCCTCCCTTCTTTAAATACCACTCTTTGTTGTTCGTTGCGAGGTATGTCCCACACTCATGTACAAGAATATCACTTCTTAATTGACGGGTCTTTCTAGAGACACTGGTCTCAATATATTTACATGAGCTAACAACTTGAATGATATATGAATGTACTTAATGAAAAAAATTGATATTATTTTTAATTAAAAAATTTAAGATAATAAATTTATTAATTTTTTTTAATTATTTAATTTTCTCATTTTTATTTGATGTAGAAATTAAACTCATACATCAATATTACACAGTTATAACACTTTTACTCGAGTGAATTTTGTTCTTATAAGAAATCAAGGTGTATTTATACTAGAGTTATCAAAATGAATTCGTATTGTAGGTCAATCTGGTCCATCATAGGTTTAGATTGAGTTAGATTAATTTTTGTTTACAAATTTTAGTACGAATTAATATTTTAGCCGACCTACTGAGGGTTCGGTTCACTCGGGTTGAACCTGTAATGAGTCGGGTTGGCTCACCAACCCACCCGTAGATAAAGGGTCACACTATGTTTTTGTATTTAGGTTTGATTAAGCTATTTTTTTTAGCAAACATATTGGGATGACAAATGCAAACCTAATATTTTTGTGCTTTTGGTTTGTATTTAGGGTTGAACATTATTTTGGATTGTATTGAAGTTTATTTAGATTTTTAATCACATAATTATAATTTTTTTTTTGGGACGAAAGAAAAAAATTGTACTTTTTTTAATTAAGTGAGTTAGTCAGGCAACCCGTTTAACCCACCAACCTGTAGTGGGTCAGTCCAAGTTCAATTTTTTTTGACTCGCTAATAATTAAGTCAAGTTAGGTTGGCTAGCTAAGTGGTCAACCCGTGGTGGACCGAGTCGGGTCGGGTCGATTAGCCCGTTTTGACAACTCTACTTTATATGACCCTCTTTCGACTTTCCCTTTGAGATGATTCTTTTCTCCTTAGCCGAAATATGGGATAAATGTTTGTAAAAACACTCTTGACGCTCAAGTCAACAATTTGTCAAATGGTAAATGTAACAATAAATGTTTGAACATTCCTTATCTCCTAAAGAGTATATCCTTTTATACATGTCAGATAGGTCTTTTTGTGAATGGGTGTATGTCAAGTATACTAGGTCTATCATCTAGGATGTGGTAATGCTCTTGATTATGATATTTAATCTTCTTGTTACTTTAATCATGTCCTTAATTAAAACCAAGATGATGTTTTCCTTAAGAGATTGTATAATCTCGGTTGTATCTGGTATAAGTTCACTTTGTTAGAATTAATTGACGAATTAATTCTATTATGGGACTCATTTGAAATATTATGATGAGTTCAATTGTGATTTAAAAAAATATAAGAACCTATTGGTTATTATGGGAAGTCGTAATAAAATAAAATAAAGATAAAATAAAGCCTAGTCCAACTTGATGGACATTGGCTTAGAAAAGGATATTAGGGTTTTGTTTAGGGCGATAAGGTTCTTTCACAATAAGCCATCAAGAAAGAGAGTGTTAGAGGAGAAAGAAAGGCAAGGAGATAGATTAGAAAAAAGATGTTGAAGAACATAGATAGAAGAACGCATTCTCATTAGATCTCTCATGAATCAATGTTAGTATCCTATAATGATTTATGTATGTGAATGTGTGTGAATCATGAATCTTAAGATCCTAAAGTAGTTTTCTATAATGAATTATTATCGCATGAAAAATACATAATAATTTACATGTGATATCAGAACATGTGTTATTAGATTTATAATTCTTCAATCATGATGTTTTCCCAAATTGTGTTTTTCTGAAATTATTATGAACCCTAATTATGAATTTAGGAATTTTGTGAAATTATGAATCATAATTATGATTTTAGGGATTTTATGATATTATAAAATCTAATTATGATTTTAGGGATTTTTTGAAATTATGAACCCTAATTATGAATTTAGAGATTTTTATGAAATTAGTATGAATCCTAATTTATGTTTTTGTCCAATTTTCAAGAACCCTAACTATTGGATTTTGGGATTTTAATTTTCTTCCGCTGCTAATTGATTTCAAATTGAAATCATGTTATGTGTATGATGAAGTTATGATTGAATTGTTGCACCTTGTTAATTGATTGAATTGTAATTGGCATTGAGTGAAATTACTTGTCAATGTTATCAATGTTATGTGAGTCAATTGCAATTGTAATTAAAGTGGATTGCAAATTGAATGGTTTGATTGGAAAATGTAACCCACATAATGGTTAATGATTTGAATTCAAGTGCAATGTTATTGGTTTATGTTATCAATAAAAAAGTAATGTTAGATTTATTTTTATATGAATAATATATTTTAATTTACAATAACGTATATTTTTGTTATTGTTAAATTAAAATTAATGAGAATGCTCTATATAGTTTATAGCAATTACATGTATTTATTTTTTTGAAATCAGCATGATAAATTTTGTTAGTCACTAAAATGGTCAAAATTTTAAAGTTATTTGATTTCAACATATTAATGTTTTTTATTTCAATTATCCATAATATGGATGCTAAATTATGAATAATTGATTTATGGGTTAATTGATCATTATTATAAAGCATTTCAAGATTGCCCAAAGGTTGATTAATTGTTCTTACAATTAGTGAGCATGATTGTAGATAATTTCGTATGTGTCACTAGTTTTATTTATATACACAAAGGTAATATATGATTCTTGTTGATGCATATTTTAATTATCATTAATGTTATATAATATAATTAACATCATTATGTTTGTGTATTAGGGGATCTCCCAAAGGAGAACATTAGTATGCCTAGAATGATTATTTATGTTTGAATCTGCATTTATGTTTAGTTTTATCACGGAAAGCATTAATGTTAGGCATGTGTTAATTGTAGTCTCTGTTCCGGTATCTATACACATGCACGCTACGTTCGTTCCAATCTTTAATGGGTTGAATTTCCCTAACTAGAGTGGACAAGTCCATTTTCACTTAGGTGTGTTAGATCTTGATTTGACTTTTCAAGTTGAAAAGTCGGCTGCTATCACGAATGCTAGTAGCAATGAAAAGAAAACCCATTACAAAGCTTGGGAAAAGTCAAACAAAATTAGCTTAATGTTTATGAGAATGAGCATAGCAAGCAATATTAAGTCAGCTCTTCCCAAAACTGAAGACACGACAAAATTTATGAAATTTGTGGAAGAGCACTCCCCAACTGTTGATAAGTCCCTCATTGGGACATTGATGAGTACGTTGACCACCATGAAGTTTGAAGATTCATGTACTATGCACGAGCATGTGATCAAGGATGACAAATATGTTATAAATAATAGGAATATCACAAAACTGTATGCACGAGATCTCCTCCCCCTTTTAGTGCACAAATATATTCGTTCCTAACAAGCTATAAATCAAAACATGCAATCCTACTTGTTCCCGTGGGTTTTATTAAACGTTGAAGTGGTTTTGCATGACGTGGAGCATTGAACTTCAGTTGCAAGGATCATTGGAGTTGTTTGCCTCCTCCGCAAGCCAAGGGATTGTTAGCATGTGGAACAAGCCACTCATTTCCTCTATAAATAGATCACTTTTCTTCTTCCAAAATCACAAGATACAATTCAAGCTCTTCTTCTTTCTTACTTTCTCTTGCTCCATTTTTCTATAACATCCTATTCTTTTCCTTTTATAATATCTTGGGTATTTTTATCTATTAAGAGAAAGCCTTGCTAGTTTTATAGATCCTCGAAAATTCCAAGAAGTTCCTATGCACAAATAAGTCCTTAAGAGCAGTGAATCTACACGCCTCGGGAAGTCTTTTTGTTCGTTGACTTTGATGAGTACGTTGACCACCATGAAGTTTGACAGTTTGCATTGTGCAATATACCGCGGATAAGTCCTTAAGGGTAGTGAATCTACATGCCTTGGGAAGTCTTTTTATTCGTTGACTTTGATGAGTACGTTGACCACCATGAAGTTTGACAGTTTGCATACTATGCACGAGCATGTGACTGAGATGACAAATATCGCAGAAAGACTTAAGTCTATAGGAATGATAGTGGATGAAAGTTTTCTCGTGCAATTCATTTTGAATTCATTAATGTTTTAGTATGGTCTATTTTAGATGAACTACAACACCATGAAAGACAAGTGGAACGTGCATGATTGCATAGTATGCTAGTTCAGGAGGAAACTAGATTGAAGAACTTAGGAAACCACTCCATTCATTATGTGAAGAATCAAGGAGCTAGAAAGAATGCTGCAAAGAAAAGTGGAAAGGGTAATGGACCATTAAAGATTGACGAGTCCTCAACCAAATCCCAGAAGAAAAATGACTAAGGTCATTTCTACGGGAAGTTTGAACATTTCCAAAAGGACTGCATAAAGCGTAGAGTTTGGTTCAAATAGAAAGGTGAGCATAATGCTCACGTATGTTTTGAATCAAATTTAAATGAAGTTCCTCATAATACTTGGTGGATTGATTTTGGATGTACGACTCATGTTGCTGATGCGATGTATGGATTTCTTTCAACCTGAACCATAAACCCAAATGAGAAGTTCGTCTTCATAGGCAATAAAGAGAAAATTCTAGTGGAAGCCGTTGGGACTTATTGTCTAATCCTCAACACTGGATATCACTTACCTTATGTATACTTTTTTTATGTACCTAGTATCCCTAGAAATTTAATTTCTTTGTCTAAGCTTGATGTTGCTAAATACTCTTTCAAGTTTGGGAATGGTTGTTTCAGTTTGTTTAAGCGTACTTGTATGATTAAATATCTAAACTTTATTATGGTTTATATAAATTGAATTTGGATAATTTATATGTTGAAACTCTTATTACTTTGCATCACAATGTTGGTACTAAACATAATTTAGTGGATGAAGGATTTGCTTACTTGTGACATAAGCATTTGGGACATATTTCCAAAGAAAGAATACAAAGATTAGTAAAGAATGAAATCCTTCCGAATTTGGATTTTACTAATTTGAATGTGTGTGTGGATTATTTTAAAGGCAAATAAATAAAACACATAAAGAAATGAGTCACAAGAAGCATTCAACTTCTTGAAACCATACGTATCAGTATATGTGGTCCATTTGATGTAAATTCCTTTAATAAAGAGAAATATTTCATCACCTTTATTGATATTTTTTGCATCATGGACATGTCTATCTATTGCATGAGAAATCTCAATCAGTGAATGTCTTTATAGTTTATATAATGGAGTGGAAATGCAATTAGACAGAAAGGTGAAAATCGTAAGGTCAAGTAGAGGTGGTGAGTATTATGGAAGATATGAAGAAAGTTGACAACACTTTGGTCCGTTTGCTCAATTCCTTGAGAAATGTGGTATTTGTGCTCAATACACAATGCCAAACACACCACAAAAAAATAGTGTATCAAAAAGGCGTAATCAAACATTAATGGATATGGTTAGAAATATGTTAAGTAATTCATTTTTACATGTATCGTTGTGGATGTATGTTTTAAAGACTATCATGTATTTGTTGAACAGGGTTCCTAGTAATGTTGTTCAAAAGACTCATTTTGAGTTGTGGACAAGTAGGAAACCTAGTTTGAGACACCTGCATGTTTGAGGTTGTCAGGCTTAAGAATATACAATCTGCAAGAAAAGAAACTAGATGAAAGAAAAATCAGTGGATATTTCATTGGTTATCCAGAAAAATAAAAAGGGTATGTTTTACTATCCTACCCATAGTACAAGAATCGTTGAAACTAGAAAGGCTCGGTTCATTGAGAATGGTGAAACCAGTGAGAGTGAAGCTTTACAAAATGTGGAGATTAAGGAAGTTAGAGTACAAGTTCTTGTAGCTAGTATTTCTTCGTTAAGAGTTATTGTTCTCTATGTTGTAGAAACTCACATCAATAAAGAAGAACAACAAATTAATGATCATGAGGCTAATAATGAGCCAATAGTAGAACAACCACAAGAAGTAGTATTAAGAAGATCTCATAGAGATAGAAAGTTTGCTATTTCGAATGACTATGTGGTTTATCTATAAGAGTTAGAAAATGACTTAAGTATTGATAAGGATCTAGTTTCATTTTCAGAAGCCATTAATGGTGGTAATTTTGATAAGTGGCTAGATTTCATGATTAGATGAGCTCAAATCAATGGCCCAGAATAACGTATGCGACCTTGTGGAATTTCCAGAAGGATGCAAGAGAGTTGGGTGTAAATGGGTCTTTAAGACTAAGCGTGACTCTTAAGGCAATATCAAACGTTATAAGGCCCGACTTGTTTCCAAAGGTTTTACTCAGAAAGATGGTATGGACTATAAGGAAACATATTCACCTATTTCTAAGAAAGATTATTTTAGAATTATCATGGCAGTAGTAACTCATTATAATCTTCATTTGCATCAAATGGATATTAAAACTGCCTTTCTAAATGGGGATTTAGAAAAAGGATGTTTATAAGGACCAACCAATGGGGTTCACTAAAGAAGGAAAGGAACACATGGTGTGTAAACTTAAGAGATCAATATACGAACTTAAGTAAGCTTCTCGACAATGGTATCTTAAGTTTAATGAAACTATTGTGTCCTTTGGATTTAAAGAAAACACTGTTGATCGGTGTATATATCTAAAGGTCAATAGGAACAAGTTTATATTTCTGATTCTATATGTTGATGATATCTTGCTTGACTAATGATCTTCGTATATTAAGTGAGACTATGATGTTCCTTTCTAATAACTTTGAAATGAAAGATATGGTTGAGGCATACTATGTGATAGGAATATAAATATTCCATGATAGATCACAAGGACTGTTAGGTTTGTCTCACAACACATATATTAATAAAGTTTTAGAGAGATTCAGAATGGATAAATGTTCAACATCTCCCGTTCCAATATAGAAAGGAGACAAGTTTAGTCACATGCAATGTCCAAAGAAGGATTTGGAATGGAAACAGATGGAAGATATCCCTTATGCATTTGTTGTTGAGAGTTTGATGTATGATCAAATATGTACGAGGCCAAATATTAGTTTTTACAGTTGGTATGCTTGATAGATACCAGAGTAATCCAAGACTAGAGCATTGGAAAGTTGTAAAGAAAATTTTAAGATACCTACAAGGAATAAAGAATCATATGCTTACTTTTAGAAAATCTGATCATCTTGAGGTAATAGGTTATATAGATTCAAACTTTGTTAGTTGTATGGATACAAGAAAGTCTATATTTGGTTATGTGTATCTTTTAGCTAGAGGAGCAATTTCATGGAAAAGTGTGAAGAAAACTGTCATTGCTGCATCCACCATGGAAGCTAAATTTGTGTCATGCTTTGAGGCCACAGTTCAGGCAAATTGGTTGTGGAACTTTATTTCAGGACTTAGAGTAGTCGATAGTATTTCCAACCGCTGAAAATTTATGTGATAATTCTGCAACAGTCTTCTTGTCCAAGAACGATAGGTATTCCAAAGGTGTTAAGCATATGGAGTTGAAATACTTTGTCGTTAAAGAAGAAGTTAAGAAATGTAGAGTGTCAATAAAACATATTAGCACAAATCTTATGACAAAATAGTTATCACCGAAATTGTATGCTGACCTCGAAAGAATATGAGCATTATGTCTACTAGTGAATGTTAAATGTTGAATGTTAATGTTATTAATGTTTATGTGACACTCTTAGCTCTTTAATGTATAAGTTTATGAAAGTTGTGTTTTCTTCTTTAGTTTATGCATGCAAATTATGATGAAGAAAACAAATTATGTTATGTTATTTGTATTGAAAATTGACATTATGTTTGAACTCATTATTGATTTCTCATCCTAAAGTCATATTAAGGAGAAAGGGATGATACAGTAGTACATGAAAGGGATCATGTTGAGTGAATGATGTGTGACCGCCATGACTCTTATTTTTTCTGTATCTTTGATTGTGAATAATGATTGATTTGATTTATGTAAGGTCCTTTAATGCGCATTATGTTTATGTATTAAATCACATAACGTCATGACATCATATGAGTCAAGTGAGAGAATGTTAGAATTAATTCTATTATGTGACTCTTTTGAAATATTATGATGGGTCCAATTATGATTTAATAAAATATAAAGAACTATCGATTATTATAAGAAGTCGTAATAAAATAAAGCCCAACCCAACTTAATGGACATTGGTTTATAAAAAGGTATTAGGGTTCTGTCTTTGGCCATAAGGTTCTTTTACATTAAGTCGTCAAGAAAAAGAGTGTGAGAGGAGAAATAAAGGCAAAGAGATATATTGGGAAAAGGAGGTTGAAGAACAAAGATTGAAGAACACATTCTCATTGGATCTCTCATGGATCAAGCATAGTATCCTATTATGATTTATGTATGTGAAAGAGGGAGAATCATGAATTTTAAGATCCTAGAGTAGTTTTCTATAATGAATTGTTATTGCATGAAAACTACAAAATAATTTACACACTTCACACCAGAAAAATTTAAAAGAGAAAAAAAAGAGTCTTAGTTGAACATGAATTAATGGTATGTTTGTAATGTAAAAAACCAACATATTTTTAGGTGCAATCGCTTTGTACCATTGTTTTTATTGTTTGAAGGCAAGTGAGGTAGGATTTGTAACCTAGCATTTGCACCTTTTGCCAAAGGTGTATTTATTTCGTTGTGAATATTGTTACGTGGCCAAATCCAAGAGTTCTGACATCCAAACGAAAAATAAATATATATGCAATATCATATTCATATTAGCACATACATTTTAATCATTTTTATGTTAGAAAATTTTGATGATTACCATACTTATAATATAAGGGTCTGAAACAACCTAGGAATCCTTGGTTAACTAGTTGAGCTCTACTCTTTTGATAAGTCTCTCTTCAATTTAAATTCATGTTTGTTTTCTTGGTTTCATAAAACTTATGCTTTCTAGAGTTTTCTTTGATTTTGGAAGGAAAAAATAAAATAGAAAGTAAGAGCTTTTAGTTTTATTAGGAAAAAAAAATAAAATTAATTTTTGTATGTAAAATGAAATATATATTTGTAAGAAAAAAAAACAAATATATTAAATAAGGCTAATTTAATATTTTTACTATAAAACAATTATTATTTCCATCTTTTTTGTCTTATTTTTATTGATAATGACTTATGAGGGGAGGCTATGAATGGGTAGATCCCTTGGCTAAAAAATCTTTTTCTACGTTTAGGTGGTCATCCATCCTAAACTCGTGGCCTAATAGTATACATATGTTTGAAAATGAGAAGGTAGATTATATGATATCGTTTAGGAGGGTTTGTGCCATAGTCAATGTATGAATGGTTGAGAAGGCTACAAAGAAGGCTTATTCTATGTGTATATGACCTTTTTTACTATACTCCATGTACTACTACATTTAGATGAGTTCACCATAGGTGTTATTTGTCTTCTTAATGTTTAACCAACCCAACTTCATATGAATAGTTAGGATTGCCTTCAAGCCTTTAGGTTGATATGTAGAGCTTTTCACCTATTGTCGACACCATAGTGTTTTCTTCATTACTACCTTACCTGTCCTTGGTCTCCCATTAGCTAGTTATCCTTAGTTAGACAATTGGGTACTTACCTTCTAAGAGCGTTATCTCAGTAGTTTAAGAATAGATTTTTTAGGGTTATAGTAAGCCTTACTAGTCGTCTCATTTTTATGATGAGAATAACATGCCCAAGTTGCCTTTTACTGGACTAACGAGCCTTCTAGATATAGGAATGACAAAATGACATTATGTCCAACGAGGATAAAAGGTTTATGAGTATCATGTACGAGCTCCTTCGAAAACTTCCAACTAAAAATATTATTAGCGTTTACTTGTCTCCGCAATCAATACCTCACCTACTCAGTAAGTTTGAAATTTCTTGTAACTTGGATATTTTTTAGCTAATATGAAAGCTTTTCGGTATTTGTAGGTTACATGGCCCAACACGAAGCTAAGTTTGGGACATGAGATGTGTTATGCAATCTGAGGAACAATATGGTGGTTAAATCCAAGAAGAGAGAGCAACCAACATGGTACCTGACTTGATAAGCCCTATGGTGGACACTCATATGGCTCAAAGTGTTGTAAAGAAGAACCTGTTAAGGGGTGGGGGTATAGGGAGGGACTAGAAGAGACTAAGGGTTGAGTTTCACGCTAAAGCTAGCAATTCTAGTGGCAAGTCTAACAAAATTGGTGGGTTGGAGAGTGCTCAACCCAATATGATCAAAGGTGTCCAGATAGGCCTAAGGGACTATGAGATGATGTTGGTGGATGTGAGTGAGTCGACCACCCTTGAGCGCACATTTCTATAGTTTCACAACTGAACACTTATGAACGAGCCTAGGATAACCAACTTGCTGAAGAAGGAAATTGATGATAAGGGAAAGAACAAGATGATTGATGAGTTGTCCAACTTGAAAAAGAAATATGAAGTTGACTAGAAGGCCAAGGCTAAGGAGAACCCTAGTAGGGGAGAGAGATTAGAACGAGGAAAAGGTAAAGACTGGGAAGACTATGTGCCTTGACTCCGAGAAGAAGTTAAAGAAAAAGAAGAAAGACCTGAAGACAATGCTTGTCAATGAGAAGAAAGCCCACGAGGAACCACTTGCTTAGGATCCATACCTTTAAAGTCAATGTTTGTGAAGGTGATAGAAGGCATCCCATTCCTTCTGAAGGTCCTAGACACTAAATTGAAAAAACTACACCGCTTTAAGGTGTCGCTTCCTAGCATATGACGATAAACCTTTTCTGGAAAACCCTCCAAATATTTTATTGATAGTGCCACTTAGTGGGGGTCTGGTATTAGAATGCCTTTCCCCATGTTGAGCCAACTTTTCCTTCTTTTCTTCCTTATCCCAGTCCTTACAATCTTCCCTCCAATTATTGTACTTCTAATGGTTGGCACATGAGCTTTCCACATCGTCACGCCTCATGAACCGCCTGAGGTCGCTGACTTGGATAGGTCCCTCAATCTTATCTTTAAGGGCAGTGCACTCATCTATTGTATGGCCATAATTACAATGGTACCTACAATGTTTCTTCATGTTAGTGTTTGGTAGTGTCTAGGCTCTTCTGGGTGGTGGAATGAGGTTCGCTTGTAGTGTTTCTTCCAGGACACGAGATCTTGAGGCATTCAAGAGCATTTATCGTGAGAATTGTAGAGGCTTAGGCTGCCTATGACAAAACCCACCTTTTGACTAAAATCTCGATCAAGTCCTTTCTTTTCAACCGACATGGTCTCAGCTTTAACATTATTTCTATACTCTCTCATCTCCTCCAACCACATAAACTTTGTAGTATGTTGTCTCAACTTATCCATACTTGTGGGTCGTGTCATGCACAAATTGTCTATAAAAGGTTATGGCCTCAATGTTGTGATCATGTAGTGTAAAACCCCCTCAAGATTCAAGTTTCTTGATCTTCAAGGCTACCTTGATGAACCTATCAATAAAGGTTCGCAGAGACTCTCATTTATCATGCCTCACATTGAGAAGTGCTTGGGAAGTGAGGTGATGGTGTTGGCTAGTGGCAAATTGCGTCACAAAGGACGTTGTCAAGGTGTCATAGTAGTCTATAGAATTGAGAGGTAGACAGGTAAAGCATTCCAGAGCGGCCCCTTTTAGGATAGTGGGGAAGGCCTTGCACATAACGATATCATCAATCAAGTATAGACTGACTTGGGTGATGTACATAGTGACATGCATATTTGGATTAATGCTACCATCCTATTGATCCAACGTAAAGGCTTTCCACTACTTAGGGAGTGAAGTACCCATGATATTGCTAATAATAGGGTGTCAACGACTTCCTCATGCCACTAAAGAGATGTTGGTCACTCCTCCAGTTTTAGGGTAGTATGGTAACCACTCCACTCTTCAACCTCAATGACAGTGCAAATACAAGATTTAGTCTTTCGTAATAAACCCGTGTTCTCAAAGATTTTCTTTTCCTTCCCCTTCCCGTTACTCCTTCAATCTCTAGCCTCCTCCTTAGCCTAGCATTTTCCTACCTTAAGACATCCATCTCTTTAGCACTTCTCTTCTTGAACTCTACAAACTCTTATTGTATGTTCATCTATGCTTTTAGAATCATAGCTATGTCAGTCGAAGAGGGTCCTAATCCTGCTTCCCTTGCTCCAACCATCTTACTCCTAGTAGACACCATATAACACTTTTCTTCATAGAAAATATGTTGGCTCTATGGTGGGATGCCAATTGTGCTTACAAAGCCAAATATACTCCACAAAGACTTCAACTCCAAGCATTCCTTGCTCCAACTTCACACTTTAGACTAGAATGTTTAGGTACTAATGCTCTCCAGCGTACTCATCCTATCTAAACTAAATGGGGTTTATGCTTGCAGAAGACACTCCAACACTTAAGTCAGCTAAGTGCATTAGATAGAAATAAATGCAGTAATTAATGAACATAATCAATATACCTTGTGTACTATGTTATTTATACTATGTTTATGAACTTTTTACATGGGTGGGCTTGATCCATGTAACTACCTTGATTAGTCTTTGGTTAATCAACCTGCTAATCATACATTAATCATGATTTTAAATTAGTTTATTTAGTCAATGCTTTATGTACAACTTGTTTTGGCCAATATGTAGTCGGTCAAGCCGGCATAATGCTTGCTCATACTATAGGGGCCGAGTACATCTAGGCACAGGTGGTCGATATTTCATCGAATGCATATGGTACACATTGCAACGCCTCACTTGATTACAATCATATGCATATGATTATAAACAAAATTACAATCTATCTGATCCATTTATTTAAATATACATCAACACATGGATCTAGGTATTAAATATGTTATGACTTCAAGCTCATTGATATAACAATATTAGGGTTAATTACCGCACCTGAGGTATTGTTTACTTTGAAGCCTAAAACTCCTACACGATATTATTCTTAAAAGGCGTCTGAAAGGGTTGAAGGAGGAATGTGTATTTAAATTGTCCTTAGCTTCACCTCATAAGTGATATGAGACTATTGGATGTACATGAACAAGTCCCCTAGTCGGAGGCTAGAAGAGTTTTCATTCTCATAGAGAATGCCAATCTTTGAAGCACAAGTTCGTTGAGATTACATCGTTAGGGCCAATCACCACATTTGGGGTATTGTCCTCTTTAGAGCTTAAAACTCATATACAATAACAAAGTACAGAATACAAGATTATTACATTTCCAATACACAATACAAATATAGAAGATGATATAAGCTTTATACAAAGATTGTAATCAATATTACAAGTTATGTACCTTTTGATGATTCTATCTTTGAATTTATAGCTTTCTTGACTATGATCGTTTCTTGTGAAATATTCTCTTGAGTTTGTATTGGAAAGTATAATAATGTAATTCTTGAAATTCATTGTACAAAGTTACTTGAACTAACTTGTTTACTTTGTTTCGTGTCTTCTTATAGAATGTCACATTTTCTTTCGAATCATGAGTTCTATAAAGAAAAAAATGATACAACATATATATGACAAACATTATCATTTGTTTCCTCTTATACTATTTATTTATAACTCTCAAAATTAATTTTACATCAATTGTTTCTAGGCAAAGTGTTTATAGTCGTCTTTGTATTCATTAGACTTTATATAGAAGGCTTAAGTGCATTGGATATTGTTTAAATGTTTAAGTCAATTATTGTCATGTGTTTTACCATTTATGTTGACTATATATGTAGAAATTATGGAATGTTATTGTTATGAATTTTTTAACCTTTAACAATTAAACACTTGAACAATCTAATTTATTTTTTTAGTAAGATATTTTGTGACAACATGTAATATGATAAACATAGTAGAAAAATTAGATGATGTAAATGTAAGATAATTATTTTAACACTTAGTTATATTTGTTGTTATCAAAACTTCAACCAAGATCTAATCTAGAATATCTAGATTGTATTATACCTATCAAAATCATAACACTCTCTATTTTTTTTATAATAACAAATATTAGTATCTTTGGATTGATTATATTACAAATAAGAATCAATAGTATTAGGTATTAAATCATTAACATTTAAAGAAGTAGAAAATGTTATAGACTTACTATAGATGTTAGAGCATATAACATGTATGTTGAATGGCATGTCTCATACGACATTAAAAGTAGGTAGAAAAAACTACTTAAGTATAAAACATGTACGTGGAATGGCCTTTTAGCATAAGGTATCAAAGTATAGTTGAGATCCAACAATTTGTATGTCTATTTTGAAACCTTGGAAGTATATAAAATATGTGCTATCAATATAATTGGTCATCATAGATTAAAGTTTAGTTCACTAGAAAGGTTGATTGTTTGTTGACATATGTAAGATCAATACTTTCCTCTATCTCGCTAACTAAACACAAACAATGATCTTCTTGGAATTTTTTATTGGCTCATAATATTTAGTGGCAGTTTTGCACTATATAATGCTCTCTCTCTCTTGAACTAACTTTGGTTGTTTATCAACTTTAACTCTTTTGGATGTATTTTCTTTCATATGAAGAGCTTGACAATAATGGAAGCATTTAATGCACTCTATGTAGTAACAATACTTCTTTCTTTTTTGCATAACATCTTAATAGTTGGATGTACTTGTCTTTTTAATTTGTCTTAATTTGTCTTAAATTGCAATTTCTTTTTCTTAATTTGTCTTTGGGTTTTCTTTGTTTAATGGGTCTCTTTTCATAGATGAAAGTGTTTTGGATTCCTTGCAACAAAGAATAACCATTTGTGTTTTTTTAAGGTTTTTCTTTATATGTATTTCATGTCTCCAAGCCAAATCTAAAGTAATGCCTCATGGTATCTACACCCATTTGCATGTTGTTCACTATCCTTAGGTGGACCAGTATGAACTTTGTTCTTGGATTACCTAAAATCTAGGGAGATGTGGATTTTATCTTTGTGGTGGTAAATATATTTAACAAAGTGACCCCTTTTTATACCTTACCACAAAGAAGATACTGCAAACAACATCACAAAACTCTTCTTTAGAGATGTGTTTAAACTACATGGGCTATTTGAAACAGTAGTTTCAAATAGATACAACCTTTTTAAGTCATTTCTAGAAAACACTAAATGCTTGGAACTAAACTTTTTGAACTACTTGTCATCCATAAACTGGTGGAAAAAGTGAAATAGTCAAATGATCTCTCTCTAATATGTTAAGGCAATCCTTAAAATCAACCACAAATCTTAAGATGAATACCTTAATTCTCAACGCCGAGTTTGCTTAAAATAGAGTAGTCCACAAGACTACTAAGGTCTCAATTTGAGGTTGTTATGGTTTCAACCCTCTCACTCCTTTAGTACCCACCTTAATGTTAATCACTTTATTCACAAGGAAAATGTCTCAAAAGCTAAGTTTATAAAGAATTACATGGGAAGGTTTATGATCGAATGCAACAACAAATTGAGAGATATAGGAAATACAACCATAAAAGGAAGAATGAAATTATCTTTGTAGAGGGAAATTGAGTTCAACTTCACTTAAAAAAAAGTGCTTTGTTAACCAATAAAAGTCCAAACTTAATCTTACAAATCCTCAAGAGACTTAATGATAATGCATATTAGATATGTTTCATGATAATGGTGTAAACCTAATTTTAGTGTTTGTGATATTACACCTTTTGCATGGGGAAGAAACAAAGAGATAGAACCTACAAATTTGAGGAAAGTCTTAACCAAAGACCCCTCACTAGAGCCATGACTAGAAGAATCCATGATGATTAGGCATATATTGAAGATAGTAGGCCTAAGATAGCCCACCTCTTAGTAGGATTAAACATTGGGTCACTCCATTATTTATAATAAGAAAAGGTTGTGCTTGTAGTTGGTTTAAGTAATATAGGTGGGCTTGTGATGACATACCTCTAGCCAAGGACACTACAACTAGAGCAATGTCCAAGTGGATATAAGAAGACTAAGCTTTTTCAAAGCTTAGCAGACCCAAGTTGATGTTAACATGGGCCAAAGAGGATGTGAAATTTTATTTTATGACTCTTTGTTTGTATTTCTTATATGCTTGTATTTGGTCCAACTAGTATAAATCTATGTGGGTCTTGTATTTGGGCCTTGTTTGGGCTTTTGGGCCTAGTAGAATAATTTGGGCCTAGATAGGGTGGACCTTGTCTGTGAGACTTGAGAATTAGGGTTACTTGGTCAAGCTTGGGCCTTAAGAAATCGTAATTGACGAACCTAGTGCTCTCCGTGGGGTGTGTTATTCACCTTCTCTATGTGGGAAGCATGACCTTGCCACCTAGGCAGATCACATTAGAGGCATGCTCTCTTTTGGCTTCAAAATTCACATTCCCTTTTGAATTTTTCCCTCTTCTTTTAGAGAAGCTTAAGTCTCATTTTCTCTTATAAATAGAGGAGAACTCGTCCTGTAAATTCAATCATGAATATAATAGAGAAACTTTATTGAGGTCACTATAGACATTTCTTTCTTTATGAATCAGTATAGGCTAAAGCTTCCATGTTAGGTTTCCTCTCGCCATCCTTCCTTCAGAGTTGGCCTAACCTCTCTTGAGAGCACCTATACCTACAGATAAAATTCGCAACAGGTAGGAAATGAATATTGTAAATGGATACCTGCAAGTAATGGGACAAGTATAAGTATCATAGTATCCATACCCGTAGATACCCGTATTCGCTATACTCTAATTTAAATTAAAAATAAAAATAAAAGACATGATTAAAATATTAAAACATTGATTTTGAATGGGCTATTTTTTATCAACTGGTTTTAAAAAATCTCCATTTCTTTGTAAATTATCATTCAACAGTATTTAAATGGATTATTTGGACTTTATTTGAAATTTATGAATGCTATGTATTGTATTTTATTTGAATTTATGCTTAAAATATGTTGTTAAATATTTTAATTTTTTTTTTGTAAATACCCACGGGTACCTGTGGATATCCATGAATATCTGTAGATATTAAAAAAAAATATGTGGGTACTCGTATTACGAATACCCACATGGATATAGGGACGGGTACTCGTATTATGGATACCCACATGGATATAGGGACGGGTTCTTGACAGATATTTATCTAGCGGGTAAGGTACGAGGGAGCTAGTACCCGTATCCTACCCGCCCCGTTGATATCCCTAGCACCTAGTCACCACCATCCAAACACCATCACAATCGATTTCACTCCTTCTTTCGCATACAATCTTAGAGATGGATTTATCATGTGGTATCAAGAGCTCGAATCATCCATGGTTTTTAAGATCTAAGTATTGATTTCCTTTCTACTATGCTTTGTTGTTTTATGCTTTTTTCTTGATTATCTTGAAGTTTCCTTGATTGATTTGCTTGAATATTGTTTAAAATGATGGTTCAATCTCTTGATCATCATTGAACCATTTAATATTGGTGTTTAGGTTTCCATTATTACAAATTTATGCATGCTTTTGTGTTTTCTTGAGTTTTTGTTCAATTTTTTTTGTTCATTTGTTTATTTTTTATACTATTTTGAGTCTATTTGTCTAGAAGTCATGTTGATTCCACACATGTTGAAAATATAAACTCTTATTTTTTCGGTTTAATTTTGCTAAAATTTGAAAATATTATTTGTTTTTATGTTATGCGAACTATGTGCTTTTAGAGTGCTTTTTGGTTTTTACAAGTTTTAGTTCAAGCTTGTTATTAGTTCATTAGCAAGTCCATAGAGTTTGGTTTCTCTTATGTTTGTTTGAGTTTCATATTCTCAATTTAATTTAATTCGATTTTCTTCTTTTTAGTAGCTTGTTGTTTTCTAATCTTTGTTTCAAGTGATATAATATGTTGAAAGAGTGGTGTAGTGGTTCGGTTTGTGCTGCAAAATAGTTGAGTAAATTAAGAAAAAAATCAAAAGAAAAGTAGAAAAAAGTTTGATAAAAATAACAAGAAAAAACAAGTAAAAACATGAGCACTAGAATCACTACTTCATTAAAGTTCTATTGTTTGACTCAATTTATTTTGTGAATATCTTGTACGTTAAGCACTTTATAGCCTTGGCAATTGAGATTGAGAATGGCTTACTACATCTCATTCATTCGACCAAGAAGCACAAGGCAAGCATTCAATTGTAGTTTGTTCTATGGCTTTTGTAATCCATTCTAGTGCCTTCCCTTAGGTATTTCCTATTTATGTTCTTAAACTTGTTTCTAAGCTTTGTTCTTACTTGTTTTCATTCTATATTCCTTTAGTTATGTTTCATGAATTCTCTTTGGGTTTAACTTTTGTTCATTTTGAGCATTTTGTTGATTTGCTTTCTTTGGCCTTCTGTTTGTTTTGGTGTATATCTTTGGTGTAGACTCTCTTTGGAGGTGGACCAATCACTTGAGGTAGCATCTTAGGGGGTGGAAACCAAAGTCGAATTCAAAGCTTGAAGGAGATTTCACAAAGAAGGAGTAATCAAACACTTGAGAGAATGGAAGTGAAACACCTTAGAGAGGGGATTTCTTTCTTGTTTTATCTTATTTGTATCATTTTGGAAGCACTTTGTATTTAAGTGTGATGGAAATCCATCAAAAGAGCTGCAACATTGGTCAGTGGCAAGGTTCAATCTTATTTCTTTGTTTTGTAAGATTAGTCCTTCCGCTTCCAGTAAACTTGTTCATCGTCATTTATGCATTTCAGCATGGTAGAGCTTCAAGTTCGCGTAGAACCTATTCCATCAAAATGTTTTGGAAGTGTCTTTGGTTTTCTTTCATCTCTTACGAAGTGACTTTTGCTTCTAATATTTTTGGTGTAGATGGTGAGTATGTCATGAAGGCGCACAAGTGCCAATAAGCCTCACCATAGGAACTTCCCTATTTTAGTTGCTTTAGGTGGTGTAGGTGTAACTTGTCAAGATATCGAATTCTAGCCCTATTACGAGTTTGCTTAGAGTTTAGGTCGTGTCTTCGTGTAAGATGTTTGCTTGTTGAGTCAATCTTTTAAGTTTAAGAGCATTTCCTTTTGTAAAAGTTGTGGATTAAGTATTAATGTAAACTCATGCTAGGCAAGACTTGTTATTTAAGCAGTCCTAGTGACTCACCTCTCTTCCTTGGGAGTGAACTTGTGAACTCTTCTAATACTTTTGTTCTAGGAAAACTTTTAAAATTAAAAGATAGTCATGTCTAGGCATCCTTCTCATCGTAGTGGAAGTGACTATGACGAATCTATTCATAGCTTAAAACATCTTTCTCAAGAGCTCATGTCACTTCAATTATGGGACAACAAGAGGCATGAAAAAATTGAAAGAGAAGCCCAACTTGCCATCTTAGAGGAAGAAATTAGAGTCTTAAGGTTAAAAAATGAGAAAATACATAAAAAAGCTTAAAAGTATAGGTAACTCCAATAGGGGATCAAGGTGTAAGGAGACAATCGTTGAGGGACTTAGAAGGCAAAGAAAGGAACATACCCCTAGGGAGTATAGAGTTGACTTACCCTATTTTCATGGAAAAGATTATGTAAAGGCCTATCTAAATTGGGAGATGAAGGTGGAACAACCTTTTGCATGCCACCAAGTGAATAAAGAAGGAAAAGTGCCTCTAGCAACCCTTAACTTCCAAGGGTATGCCACGTATTGGTGGACCTCTCTAATGTAAGAAAGGCTCAAGAGTAATGGTCCTCCAATCCAATATCGAGATGACCTCAAAAGTGCCCTTAGGAGGAGGCACATTCCCTCATACTATAATAGGGAGCTCATGGAAAAACTCCTAAGGCTCCAACAAAGATTTATGTCTATAGAAGATTATAGGCGGAAACATCATGACAACTAAGATTATTGAAGAGGAGTGCATTACCATAGCTAAGTTCTTAAGTGGCTTGAACCTTGAGATATTGGATAGAGTTGAGCTTCTACCTTATAGAGATTTGACTTACTTAGTTCAAATGTGTATAAAGGTAGAACAATAATGCTTGAGAAAATCATTTTCAAAATGAGATCAAGCTCACTCTAGTGCTTATGTTAAGAAAGATTTTAAAAGAGAAGAAAAGAAAGAAGAGCCACCAAAGAATCTAGCTAAAGGAAAAGATAAAGAAGGAATATCATCACACACTCGCGCTAGTGACATTAAATGCTTTAAGTGTTTAGGTCAAGGTCACATAGTTGCTCTATGCCCCACCAAAAGGACTATCATCTTGAGAGGCATTAATCACTATAGTAGTCAAGATGAATCTACATCTAGTAAAAGTGAGAGTTCGCAAGATTCAAATGGGAAAGATGTATACCCATGTGGGGGAGATCTTCTCATAGTGAGAAGACTCCTCAACAATCAACCAAGTTCCCAACATTTGACAAAAAGAGAGAATATCTTTCATACATGATGTAAAATTTCATAAAATACTTATTCTTTCATTGTAGGCAGTGGGTCATATTGCAATTTTTGTTACACTTGTGATTTCATTTTTGTAGCGATTGATCATTTTAGTAAAATGGCACATTTCATACCTAGCCACAAAGTGGATAATGCAAGTAACATTGCTAGGCTCTTTTTTAGAGAGGTAGTGAGACTTCATGGATTTTCCCACACCATAGTGACAAATAGAGACTCTAAATTCCTTATTCATTTTTGGAAAACTCTTTGGTCAAAACTAGAAAGCAAGATTAACTTTTCCACTTCTTGTCACCCACAAACTAATTGGCAAACAAAAGTTGCCAATAACTTTTTATCCATTATGTTAAGGGCAATCTTGAAGGGCAATCACAAATCTTGGGATTAGTACCTTCCCTATATTAACTTTGCTTATAATAGGGTAGTTCATAAGACTATTAAGATATCTCATTTTGAGGTTGTTTATGGTTTTAATCATTTACAAAAGGGATGATGACATACCTCTAGCCAAGAGACCTATAACAAGGGCAATGACCAAGAGTATACAAGAAGACTAGCCCTCCTTAGAGCTTTGAAGGCCTAAGTTGATGTTCACATGGGCCAATAAGGATGTGAAGATTTAGTCTCATACTCTTTGTTTGTACTTCTTTTGAGCTTGTCTTTGGGCCAACTAGTATAGAATTTTGTAGGCCTTGTATTTGAGCTCTGTTTGGGCTTTTAGGCCTAGTAGGATAATTTGGGTCTATATAGGGTGGGCCCTGTGTGCGAGATATGAGAATTGGGGTTACATGTGCTAGCTTGGGCCTCAAGCAACCCTAATTGGTGCTCCTAGTTCTCTCCATGGGGTGTGTTATGCGCCTTCTCCATGTGGGAATCCTGAGCTTGCCACCTAGGCAAGTCACACTAGAGACATGCTTTCTTTTGGCTCAAAAATTCAAATTTCCTTTTGAATTCTTCCCTCTTCTTCTGGAAAAGCTTACTCTCCTTTACTCTTTATAAATAAAGGAGCATCCATCTTGTAAATTCATTCATGAATTTAGTAGAGAAATTTTATTGAGATCACTCTAGACATTTCTTTCTTTATGAATCAATCTAGGCTAGAGCTTCCCTTCTAAGTTTCCTCTAGCCTCCACTCCTTGAGGTTGACATAACCTCTCTTAAGAGCACCTAGTCACAACCATCCAAACACCATCATCGAACCATTTCGTTCTCAATTGCTTCTGGATCAACCTACTTCACTTCTTCTTACACATATGATCTTGGAGATGGAGTCATCACTGAATTATTAGGACTAAGTGCAGATGTAACCCAAATGTGTCTTAAAACTTGTAATTAGTAGACTCTTTTATCCATGTGTTGCACATAGAGGAGAAGCTTCTCTCTAATCAGTCATTTAAATTTCATTTAGCATATGATAAATATGCTAGATCCAATTGCAAATAAGTAAGAGAAGTTAATGGACATTTAGCACATGGGAGAGAAGAGTTGGTGCTTAAATTTAAATTTCAAGTTTTGAATTTTGATACCTTCATTAGATCAATATCTTCATGTAAATAATCGTGTAATGTGCATATTTGTGTACTTTTAAATCCTTTATGAAATTGATGTTATATGTTCTCACACTATTTTCTCAATCTTTTTCTAAGAATATTCTCATTTAAACTCTTTCACGAGGGACCTTTCTTTTGAGTTAAGGTACCTTAACTTCTCCTTAAGCTAGATTAGTCATTTTCATCTACTCCTAACTTCAAGTACTTCTTGTTATGTTGACCTCTACTTTAATTTAGTTCAAATCACTTTGATCCATAATCATATTGATGATAAGACATATTGAATCATAATCATACATATTTATCCCAATAATGTGTAGGTAAGGGTGCATGGTGCACCATTGAATTATTAGAGAAATTAGACCCCATCAAAATTGGTGGATTTTGTGAGTTTATTCTACAATCCTTTTAAAACTAGTTTGATATTACATCCAATATGATTTCCAATTCCATTTCAAGATTGAATTAAGGTATATTTTTGTTTTAAATCATCCATAGGTTTCAACTGAATTAGGCTGGATGGGACAAGTGAAATTTTTTTCTTCTTCGGAGCACAACACAATAATGAGATTAGATTGAAGCAATGATAATTGGAATTGCGAAATTGATAAGGAGAATGCTTTAATTGATTGGAGGAAATGGTGAGACAGAAGAATGACCCTTTTGGCCATGCATAGTGATGTTTTAGAAATGGATATTTTGGGCATATGCAATTCTTGGAGGCCACAATAATGACTCACGAAATATAGGGATGCGTAACTACCAAGTAAGGGCAAAGATGGATTGCTCAGGTTTGTTTTCACAAATTATCTTTTAAGCATAAGATTGGTATGAAGTACTTTTTATTTTATAGCTACTTTGATCGCACACATAGTGAATATTCCAATTCAAATATAACTTATTCAATATATAAAATAGTATTAATATTATATGGCTTTGATTAAGGACTTTCTTTAAAAAATAGGATCCATGTTGTATTTTAAATAATCTTTTCATAAGTATTAATAGGAGAAGACATAGAAAGGTAAAAGGAATTAAATATTTTGTACATACTAGAGTTTTCTTCTCTAATTTTACGTAAGTTCTCTTCTATTAAATTGTAAAAAAATAAACAGTTAAATTAAATTGTTTTCTAATGAGTTCAAAAGTTCAATCCTGTTTTTATGCTATCGTATTTATTTTTTATTACTTGGTAAAATTTAGGTTAATTTTAATAAACTCTCTCGTTGAATATATATTTGTAGTTTAGGGAATATATGGTTCTTCCCAAGTAGGACACCATACCCAAATTGCCTCAATTTCTTGTCCATAGGAAAAATTACTTTCTAAACCAAATACTTCTCTAAAAATATTTGTTTCTTGCTTTTTTTATTATAACTTCTAAAATTTTTTGCTTATTAATACATTCTAAAGCTTTGATTTTTTTTCTTCGTCGAGATCATTGAATTCATTATGTCTTTGCAATCTAATTAATTATAAATTGCATTACAAAGTCATGACCATATAAAATATAGAGTGGTATTGTTATATTTTTTTCAGAATTTCTAGAGTCCACAAAATTTTTCTTATTAAGTTAATTATAACTTTATTCTCCGTTAGCTTGATCATAATAAGGTGTTGAGGTCAATAAATTTATTTGTCTAATCTCAACAACTACCTTTTTCCTAGTGAATATAATTCCTTTATTGGTGGTAATCAATTCTAGAATACCAAATCACACACAATAAGTTCTTCTATAAAATTAATTATATTGACTTGATCAAGTTCCTTCAAAGGAATTGTTTTTACCCCTACGATAAAATAGTCAGATGCAACTATTATGTATTTATGGGCCTTTGGTGAATGAGGGTGAATTTATCGTATCAAATCAATAACACATCCTCTAAACAGTTGATGTTAATAATTGAGTGTAGTTCACCAGCTGAAACTTGTTGAATTGGTCTAAACTTTTGACATTTTTCATATGACTTGACCTAGTTTTTAAAACTTTCTAACAATCATGGCCAATGAATTCTTTTTCTTAACAATACCAATTTCATTTGATACCTTATTAAATGTGCTCCATAAATTTCATGATGTAACTTCCCTGTTCTTATATAGGCTTCATTTTCATCTAGCCATCTTAACAAACTACCCTCAACCCCTTTTGTTTTATAATTTGTCACCTAATATAACATAACTTATTATCTTATTTAATTTTCTTTTCCACTCAAATATTTGTGCTAATTTATCACTATTGTAAGACCCAAAAAATTTGTACGCCTTAGGTTTAGTATTGTGAGTTGTAAGTGCATAAATTTGATGAAGCATGTACATGAGATGATGTGTAATTGATGTAGAATTGATGAGATTCATTAATGATCAAGCTCAGAGTTTGTTGAATCTGGAATTGACGTAAAAATTAAGAAGCTTGATGTTTGGACTCTATTCGTGGACTATTTGACATTGTATAAATGTTTTTTGTGTCTTGTATTTGTCCTTTTTTAATCTATTAAAAAGATTTTTAATATATTAAAAGGCTTGTTACATATAGTTCTAGTATCGATATATTCAATTAGTTTAATTGTTATACAATCGACTGATTTCACTTAAGTCAAATGAAATCAACAAATTGTACGGACAAATCAACCTATTGAATTCACTTATGATTAAGCTATATTAGCCAGATTTTAAGAGAGTGGAAAAACACTTGAGATTTCTGCGCGTGAAAATAATGAAACAAATTTGGAACACACTCTCTCTCTTTCTAGATTACATTGTATGTAGCTCGTGATTGAAGATCTTTAGATCTTGGAGCAAAGTCTTTCTTGTGTTAAAGCATTGAAGAATACATTTTGGTTGGCTAGGGAGAGCCACCACTTAGGTTTGGCTGTTATTCTGCTTTTGAGTGTTTCTTGGTGTGATTCTAGGTCTGCAAGAGAGATCTTGTAGTGTAGGGGTTAAGGTTCTTATGGGATTCAAGAATCTTGGTGGTTTTGCTTTATTCAAAAGTGTAATTGATGACTATTTCTCAACAACCATTTCCCAGCAAGCGTCATATCCACAAGGATTTATCAAGTATATTGATAGTTAGTTTTTGAGTTTATTTATTGTGACTATTTCTTTTACTACACCACTACCGTCTTGTTTACTTACTATGCAAATCATTCAATGTCCTGGGAGTACTCTTTCTATGTAGATTTAGGTTTAATCCCGAATCACTAGAACCTAAGGACTTCGAACCCAATGTGATTCCTCAACTCCTGATTGTATGAATTCTTACTTTAATGTGCAAGACTTGTTGAATGAATCATTGCTTTCATGTGCAAGACTCTTTCATCCAGCATCCCCTTTAAGTACCACGAAAGCACTAGTACATGTATGGCGATTTGATTGGACAACAGTTTAAGACTAGTTTTCCAACTCTATCCAAACCAGTTAAATAGATGAGTGATCAAGTAATCATTAAGCATAAATCAAACCACAAACAATTGAATGAAAGCAAAGATAAATACCCAAGACGTAGAAATGTATAAAATCAAAATTGATTACATTAAACTTGGACACGAGGGAGTTAGCTATTCATGAAATATTACAATGCAATTCCAACAACATATATACATAAGAATTGCTCTCTCGTATTGCTACATTTCTAAGACTTCACTCAATGCCTAGAATGAAAACATGAGATCTTTATTTATAGGAATTTTTGGGTGGTGCTCAACCCAACTTGTGTTGCTCAACTATAGGGTTTTCTTCACAAGTGAGTTTCCTTCTCAGCTCATCCCTTTTTCCTGGTGTGCTTAGCATTTTACCTTTCCTTCTTGGAAGGGTTTTCCTAGCTGCATAACCTCATGGATTGGTGCTTCAGATTTCATTGTAAAGAAGGTTTCCTCATGTGGCACAACTCCCATTTGTTGTGCTTCACTAGAAAGTCAAAATATGTTGTCATGTCTTTTCTACTTCCACGGCTCAGCATTAGTCACTATGGGTCAGATGCATACTTGTTAGTTTCACTTATTTCCCTTCAAAACGGCAAAATATCATTACAATTCATAAAACTCCAATTCTCACAACATCATTTTCTATCTTAAGTTAATGAGGTTTGTTTTATACATAAGTAGAATTATTTGATACATGATAAGTGTCAATTTTAAATGGAAAATTTACTTATTCTTGACACTTATCAGTAATCTTTGAGGAATTTTTTAATTCTTTTGATATAATGAATGATCAGGCTCAAGTTGTCCTGATAAACTAGATGCAACTCAGATATTGAGTGAACCAGTATAAAAATAAGTGTGTGATCCTCTCTCGCTTATCTTGTTTTTCATTTAAATCTTAAGAAATCTCATTAAATAAATCTTTGTAAGGCGTACATGTGTTTTAACGTAATTTGGTGGTACAATTAAGTTGGATATATTGATTGGAACAAATCTTGTATGATAAAGCATGTTGTTTGAGTGAGTTTGGTATTTTTTATCTTTTTTGCAGAATTTCCCAAAATATTAGTTAGTTGATTTTATATTTCAATACATTGAATCATACCGCATGAACAAATTAATCTGATGTTTTTGTTTTTTAATCGACTGAAATGTATAGTCCTATAATAATAAAATTCTGATTTGTTGGTCAATTGAATTCAAATTGAAGGGGTTTTGACTAGTTTTAATTGAGCATAATTTTTATTACTTAGGAAATTCAACCCCCACTTTCTTGGCTAAGAAAGACATTTTAAGCCTATAGTTGGGACATGTGACGAGTTGTTATTTTTCCCTATTTTCTTACCTTTCTATACCGATCTTGATTGATGTTTTGTGCTTAATTAATTTGATTTTAGTTGGTCTAATTTTCATTTGTCAATTATTTTCAGGATTATTGTGAAGCGATTTTGAGCTTGGACACTTTTTCTTGGGCTAAGAAAGCTATTGCCACATCATATGTGCCATTTTAGCCCTCTTTCCACGTCAACATTTGGGCCAAAGTGACAATTTTGTAATTCTACAGCCTAAAGTGGTAGCACCCTTATTCTTTGAGGGAGTCTTCCTCTCGAACGTTTTTGAACACCATTCAAGACCCGTGAAGGGAGCATACTCTATTTAAACGTTTTATGCACATTGGAGCTTCTAGGATTTGCATTTTTCTACTTGTGTTTACTGGTTTAGTTCTTTATCTTCACTATGGTGATGCATCTTCATTATCCTTTGTTTTGTAACTTCATTTCCATGGCTCGCTGAACTCTTTATACTGATTCCTTAAAGAAATTTAAATGAGACCTTGAGAATGTTGTTCTGTAGTGCATTTTTGTTTTAGTTTGCTTTTGATCCTCTTCAATCTCGACTCATGGGAATGACCACAAAATTGAATGATGCTTAATCACGATTTTATGTTTATGCACTATTATTAGTTTCTTGTTAATGTTTAATGCGTGTGGGTTGTGTCACAATTGCTTAGTCTCTCTGAGTGTGTATGTGTGTGTGAAAGCTTGAATGATGTGTAACTTGCTTAATTGCATAATGAACTTAAGTTAATCTTCACTTAGTTGATTAATTTTAGGTTTCGTGAGAGTAAACTGGACTGAACAATTAATTATGTGACCAAATATAAGGTGTCATGTCACCACGTTCCCTTCACACATTTCCTCATCTTATCTTTTCATGTTTTGAGATTGCATGTAAGAAATGAGAGATTGAGGAACCTTTAAGAAAGGATAACTGACCAATGGCAACTAAACACCAATAGTAGAACTTGTTTAGGTAAGGGAAGCGAACAATGTTATTATTTATGTTTACGAGCACGTCATGGTAAACTGTATGACTTTAATATGAGTTGCATGGTGCTTTATATACATTTTTTTTTTGTTGACTAAATGTTCATTGTGGTGAATGAAATGATAAATGTTTGGATTTTTTTCCCTTGTATCTATGGCAAAGGAAAGGATTGTGGTTGGGTTGTGTAGATCCTAGATGTAAATTAGTCAAACTCTGTTGGATGGTTAAATAGAGTCTAGACCAGGGCCTTGCCAAATTTACCGAACTTTACCTAAGATTAATGTTTGTTGTGTTGGTGATCTCGAGCGGGGAGTACCATTTGACATGGATGTGTGTATTTGGAGGTGAATTTCCTAGGGGCGTGGTAAGGTGAGAGTATCCAAACTTTGATAAGTTTGGGATTCATATAAAACAAAATACTAAGTGAGTGAGAATTGATGGAGGTTACTTGTGGTTGGTTGGGTAGTTCTCTCAACATTAGACTATGTATAAGCCAGACCACAAGTCACACTTGAAGGAGTCAAGTGTTTGGTTCACGTCTAGAACCTTACTCATATGTGGTTGGTATGGGGCACTGACGTTTTCCCGAACCTACCCTGGTTTGACAAGTCCATGGCCTCTAAGATGTGCCCAAGCCAATCCTTGGTTTCTTTTTGAAAAATAGATTCATGACTCACACATTCTCACGTGTTCATGTACTTATGTTGATGGAATAATACATGGGATGAGCTTTGTTAGGTTATTTTGAGGTTTTATGACAAACACTCATGTGTTTTATCTATTAGCTTACCTTTCTTGTTTGCTTGTGTGTTTTATGACTTTGCCCTACCATGATCATGTGATTACACGGGAGTAGATATCCATGTAGATGGTGGTGCACAATTAGGAAATGAATAGAGGGATTGAAGTTGAACCTAGAGATCTTATTTTCCATTTTATTTCAAGTTTTCTTTGATGTATTCCTAGAGATTTCAAACTCAATTTTTATGTTAAGTGTTGTGGATAGTTGAATGTATCGAAAAACCTAATAAAGCCTTTTAAGTATCATTTTAATGACAGTTAATATCATTTTAAACTTTCTTTTTCGAAAGCTAAAAAGTGTTAGACAACTCTTGTAGAAGGCTTTAGACGACCCATTCAGAGCAAATTAGGTGATTATTGTAAAAGTGCTAAGATGCTTCATGTTTTATAGTAAATAACCTTATGGAAAGCCATTATACCCAATTGTTTTACACACAAAAACTTGCTACACTTGTTAATTTTTTTTCCTTAAAATATCATAACACCTAGGGGTGTTACATAAATAGCTTTAAAGAATGCATTGAAAATCTTGTTAAAACTGTCCTTTTTTAGCATCTACCATGAAGAAGACGAAGATACATGATTTAAAGTTGATACGCAGATTTGTAGAATCAAGAGATATTTGATTTAAAGCTTCAATGATCATTCAAACTAAGGAAATTAAAGCAAATTGGAAGGGATTAAGGAACTCCTTTTCTTCTAAGCACGTATCATGGGCCATCATCCTTAGTAGGGTTCAATCCTTCATAAAAAATAAATAAAAAGACTCTAAGAGTTAGCCTTGGGATGTAGATAGATATGTAATACCACAATTTCTTGTTCAATATGCCTTCGAATTCAATTATTTGTCTAGATTTATTTTGCTTTAAACTATTAATTTCACAGTTCCACCAAAAAGTAAAAAAAATAAAATAAAATTCACTACTTTCCAAGGCTAATGTTGTTTTGAGGCTAGCATTAGATTTATGGAGTGTAATCATCTACCAAAACTGCATTCTAATTTAATTTATTAGAATATATAAACCCAACCTGCTTAAGAGTGAGGGTGAAAGGTTTGTCTCCAACATTAAATGTGATGTTTAGTAATCTAGAAATGCCATTATAGTTTACTACTAACTCTCCATTTGGACTAGGCAAGCTCTCACACAATTGACAATGATTAAGGAAAAAAAATTAGCATGACATATATGTAGTGATATAACCAACATCAAGGGTTTCTGAAATGGATGGTTTAAAAGGCTTACCTGATTTACATAGTCTAAAATTGTGTACTTTGTCTTTTTGTGGTTTTAATTGATTTTAAATCCAAATCACAAGCATCTGACAACAAGCACACAAAGCAATATCTTTAGTTGACAACTCTCTCTATTCCTTTTTAGTCACCATGTCAATTTTGTTGTTGCACAATATTAGGATTCAAAGAAAATTTAGGATTATGTTGGATAGAGGACTATCCCATAACACCATACAAGAAGAACTTGAGGAGGAGCCTTTGACATTCAAAGGACATGAAGGAATGAATATCGTGGCTCATAGCACATTTGAAGAATAGTTCTTAGAAAATTAGTCTATGTTTTTTGGTTTTGGGCTTTCTTTTAGAAATTAGTTTATGTTTTTACATTTTTGGGACTTGGGCTTTCTTTTAGAAATTAGTATATGTTTTTATGTTTTTGGATTTTCTAGGTTTTCTTAAACTTATGTGCCTATATATAGAAACACCAAAAGCTGATGTAAACACTTTTTAGTCATATATTAAATTTTATTTTTAAACAGAGGATTCTTTTTGTTCTCGACTTAGGCTTCAAGCTCTTACCAAAGATTGACATCTTTGTGGCGAGTCTTCCTTGAATTATCCATCTTATTGATTGTGGCGTCTCTATTATCGATTCTTATCAAAGAGTGACCTTTTTGTGGCAAATCTTCCTTTACTTATGAATTAGCTAGATTATGGGGTATACCGTTCTTGACTATTTTTGCGTTCTTTATATGATTTTCTTGTTTATATTTCAAAAGAAACTCAAAGTCATAAGGGATTGTAGTCTTTCTTGGATAAGATCGTATCATTGTTCCAGCCAAAATATGATAGAATTGAAAAATATAAATTAAACTTTCTTAGCTGAAAAAAAGAATAAATACATAAACCAGTAAATGTAAACAATGAAGAAAATTTGGAGCCAGTTTAACCCAAATTTCATGGCATTAAAAATATGAATAGAACCTAAATACTCCCAGTGGCAAAAGAAGAAATTTATAAACCAATAGTTGCAATCAACGGTATAAAGCCCTGAGAAATTGGTTACTAAGCTCACAATCAAAATATTAACCATCCTTCCAGGATCTTCAAAACATTACTTAGTTGAAGTGCATTGAATCAAATATGTTGGTATATAAAATTGCTTATTTACAAATTTAAAAAAAAAATCCATGACCTCTTTGATTGACCCTTTTGGGAAAAACACAAACCAACCTGTGAACACACATTACCAGTTCGTACCTACAAATCAAGAACAGTCAATGTTTTAAGCACACCTCTCGCTCTTGATCAACCCATGCTCAACTCTCATTCAACTTTTGCTCTCACTCAACTCTTACTTTAGCTCAACTCTTTCTCGCTCAACTCTTAATATAAAATTTGCAATGGTTAAAATGATTGATAGAAATCTTTTTAAATTTTAATGATTTATATTAATTTTAAAAATAAACCTCTAATAAAAATATGTTTTTTATAGTGAAGTTGGAATTTAAGAAATTATATCATGTGAGAACAAACAAACTCCTTTAATATTAAAGGGAGATCTATCATATAAAACTTTTACTAGTTTTAAAACAAGTTCATTCTTTAATATATATATATATATATATATATATATATATATATATATATATATATATATATATATATATATATATATATACACTAAAGCAATAAGAAATATCAAAGGATTTGCTGTTGTAAAATACTTAATAGTAATAAAATTACTTACTTACCAAACAATCAAAGTATTCCAACTAAAAGCATCTTGATTTAAGTGTTCTTCCATATTTTCATTGATAATCAATCTCACCCAGAGCAACAATTTTATAATCATGGAAAACCAATTCAACAAAGAACAAAACCAGTACTCATAATCTCGTACGAAGCTTGCTTCGCACAAAAGTAAACTTCAATGAAACTTAATATTCAATTTAGATTCAAAAGAAGTTAAAGTTATATTCTAAATATTTACTTGATACAATGGCTTAATTTAAAATACTTGTTATTGTAGAGTGGAATAGAGATAACAATATTCAAATTAGGGTTTATAAAGGAAAATCAAAATTGAAAATGATTCATGGAAATTGAAAACTGACTTAAGAAAGGCTGAAAAAAAGAAACATACCAAAATATGTTGGAAATTTCCCAAATATGTGATATGTGAGATAATATGAGATATTCACATGGTTAATTATTTTCATAGATGCGGTCCATTTGTCAATCCATTTATAATTGTTGTGTAAATTTTGATATTGTAATCCCATATAATTGACAACAATTTATTATGGCAACTACTATATGATGGGTAGATAACTCCACAAATTTCGTAGGTTCTTTGTGCTTTGGGTCATCAAATCTTCTCTCTTCTACAATATACTATATCGTCAAAGTTTAGAGAGTGAAAGTTTGAAACGAAAAAGCACATTAAAAGATTCTTATGACAATAATAATGGCTGAAGGTTAGTCCTTAACCCTTTTTTTCCACATTAGTTTTACATTTTGTATTAGAGCAAGGCTAAATACCTTTGCCTTATTTTTTGAATCTATCGTGATTGTTCTTTTTGATTATTTATTTGTGTTTTTCTTATGTTTGATGTCAAACATAATATTATCAATGTTGGAGGTGTCATTATTGATGAGGTGACGCTAACCCACTATTAGACTTTACAATTATAAGTATAAAAGATCTCAAAGATGAATTAAGAATGCACATTTTATTTTGTTAAAATAATGAGTACATAACTTATTTTGTATCTATATTTTAATGTGAAATATTTTATGGTGTGATGATTAAGTAATGTCTTCTGTTTGAATTACTGTATGTGTTCATTAAGGATTAACATATGATTGTTCCTTTGATAAAGAAAAAAAAAAATCATATAAAACTAAAGAAAATCGTATTATAAAGGTTTTCTACATATTATAAAGGTTTTGTAAGTACTATAATGTTTTGTACGTAATATATGTTTTTTTTACGTAATACAAGTTTTTGTACGTAATATATGTTTTTGTACGTACTACAAGTTTTTGTATGTACTACAAGTTTTTGTACGTAATATATGTTTTTGTATGTACTATAAGTTTTGTTTACGTACTGTAAATTTTTATACGTACTATAAGTTTTTGTACGCAATATATGTTTTTGTACATACTATAAGATTTTCTACATACTATAAATTTTGTATATAGTATATATGTTATTATATGCTATAGGGTTTCTTATGTACTATAAGGTTTTATACGTAATATATATTTTGGTACGAAACCAATAATAGAGTATAAATTCATATGATTTGGCACAATTATTTTGTGAAACTTTAGACTCGTTTCTTTTGGATAATATAAGTTATATGTTGTATGATTAATTTATATACATGAATATTATTATTTATTTTGGTTGCATTATAAATAATGTTGATGCAAATATTTATTTTAAATGTTGAATGATAAATATATTTTTAATGAATTAGAGAGTGGCCACAATATCTCTAGTTGATTGATATTTATAATCATGTAATAAACATTAATTGTAATTAATGATGATGAACTTTTACCTACAAAAATTTTCTTACATCTGTATGATTAATTAGGATGATATAATAGATTATATTTCTCAACTTGCCTACAGGAATTGAGAAAAGGAATATAATCTAATAGTTTTGTCTTTTGGTTAGATGAGTCTAATTGAGTAAGATTTTAGCCCATAGACAAGTTTTATGTCACTAGATTCATTCATTAAGATGCGTACTTACATCGGTAAAACATAATAGTATAATAGTTTTGTCATTTGGTTAGATAGTCTAATTGAGTAAGACTTTAGCTCACAAGCAAATTTTATGTCACTAGATTCATTCATTAAGACGTTTTGCATCGGTAAAACATAATAGTATAGTAGTTTTATCATTTGCTTATGTGAATCTAATTGAGTAAGACTTTAGCCTACAAGCAAGTTTTATGTCACTAGATTCATTAAGATGTTTGTTTACATCAGTAAAACATAATTGTATAATAGTTTTATAATTTGGTGATGTTAGTGTAATTGAGTAAGACTTTAGCCCACAAACAAGTTTTATGTCATTGGATTCATTTATTAAGATGTGTTTGCATCGATAAAACATATCGATTTTATCATTTGGTTGTGTGAGTCTAATTGAGTATGACTTTAGTCCACAAGCAAGTTTTATGTTACTACATTCATTCATTAAGACATGTTTGCATTGGCAAAACATTATTTTGTTATAGTTTTAAATTATAATAATAAGCATGTATGTTTTTTAAAAAATTGATAGTTTCTCAATCTATGAATATTTTTGATATCCATTATTGTATTCCCAAACTAAAAAGGGATAATTATAAGTTTTGGAATGAGAAAGTTCTTCTCCATTTTGGTTGAATGGACATTGATTATGCTATTAGAAAACTAGAATAATCATTATTACTAAGACAAATACTCTAGGTGTTGTTGATATCTATAAAAGGTGGGAGAGGTTAAATTATGTCTTTGTGACATTAATAAAGACCAACTATTCTGGTGGTATTCGAGGTTCTATTGATCAGCATGATAATGTGAGAGATTTGCTAAAGGTCATTGATGAAAAATTCAACATATTTGATAAATCTCTTACCAACACTATATCATGTATTTGTCATCCTTAAAACTCATCGGGATTAAGGGAATACGTGATCAATCATGCGCATAAGGGACATTGTGGCTCAACTAAAGGCCTTAGAGGTTACCATGTCTAATTCCCTTCCAATACATTATATTTTGTATATTTTGCCTCATCAATATGCTCCTTTTAAAATTGCTTATAACACACATAAGAATAAGTGGTCTAGTAATGAATTAGTGACCATGTGTGTTCAAGAATAGGAAAGGTTGCTAATGGAGGAAGGTCAAATGGTGAACTTGACTACTTCTCTTAAGAATAAGAAGAGTCAAGTTAATTAGAAGGGAAAGATGTCTACTAAGCTATTTATAAAGAAGGAGACCAAATGTTTCTTTTGTAAATGAAAGGACATATGAAAAAGGATTGCGCAAAGTTTAAGAATTGGCTAGTGAAAAAAGATAATTATTTTGCTTTTGTTTTTTATGAATCTAATATGACTAGTATTAATCATCACACACGGTGGATTAATTCTAGAACTATAATCCATGTTTGTAATACCATATAGCTATGTAAAACCTGAAGAGACCAATGGGAACTGAACATTGCATCTATTCAGGAAGTAAGATGAGTTCACAAGTGGAAGCCATTGGGACATGCAATTTGGTTTTTATTAGGGGTTTTATTTTGTGTTTAGAAAAAGGTCTTTTATGTTCCTAATTTTGATAAAAACTTAAATTCCATTTTGCGATTTACACCTTTGGGTGTTTCTTTTATTTTTATGGAATATGATTTTACTTTGTTCAAAAAAGTTGTTGGCTTTTTTGAACTACCATTAAATTACAAATTTCATTGCTTATAGTTCAATACATGTTTCTACTGGGTTAAAACAATGTGTTGAGAATAAGAATTCCTCTATCTTATGGCTCTAAAGATTGGAACATATCTCCATTAATAGAATCAAGCAATTAATAAATGATGAAGTACTTTGTACTTTATATTTTGCTAATTTTGAAACTTGTGTAGATTGCATTAAGGGTAAGCAAACAAACAAGTCCAAAAGAGATGCTAAAAGGAATTCAAACTTACTAGATTATTCATACAAATATTTGTTGTCCACATATGAATGCAAGTAATCTAATATACTTCATCACCTCTATAGATGATTACTCACGATACATGTATCTTTACTAAGATACTTCATCACCTTTACTTAAGATTGTGAGATTAGACAGAGGTGGATAGTACTATGGTAGATAAACTATTAGTAGAGAAGCACCTGGTCCATTTGTGAAATTTCTTCAAGAACATGGGATTGTTGCCCAATACACTATGACTAGTTCTCCATATAAGAATGGTGTGGTTGAGGGAAGAAATCGAACTTTAATGGATATGGTGAGAAACATGAGGATTCATGCAAAAATTCCTAAATTCTTGTGGATTGAATCACTTAAGACGGTTGTGTATATAGTGAATCGAGTTTTAACCAAGGTTGTTTTATTAACGCCATTTGAGTTATTCAAAGGTTGGAAACCCAATTTATGACACATAGGCATTTGGAAATGTCCATCTAAAGTGACATTTTATGACTCAGAAGAGAAGAAACTAGAAGCTAAGACTATTAGTTGGTATTTCATTGGATATGCTGAAAAAGTCTAAAGGTTAGTGTGTTTTATTATCCATCTCATAACACTAGAATTATGGAACCAAGGAATGTAATGTTTTTTGTAAATGACTTGATTAGTGAGAGTGATTTAGTTCTCCAGATCAGAATGGTGTGGTTGAAGGAAGAAATCGAACTTTAATGGATATGGTGAGAAGCATGAGGAGTCATGCAAAACTTCCTAAATTCTTGTGGATTGAAGTACTTAAGATGGTTTTGTATATAGTGAATCAAGTTTTAACCAAGGTTGTTTTATGAACACCTTTTGAGTTATTCAAAGGTTGGAAACCCAATTTACGACGCATACACATTTGGAATGTCCATCTAAAGTGACATTTTATGACTTAGAAGAGAAGAAAATAGTCTGTACTTCATTGGATATGCTGAAAAAGTCTAAAGGTTATAGTGTTTTATTGTCCATCTCATAACACTAGAATTATGGAATTAAGGAATGTAATGTTTTTTGTAAATGACTTGATTAGTGAGAGTGATTAAATTCAAAATAATCATAATGAAGTACAACCCTCTAAATTAAATGATAGACTGGTAGTTATTCATGCTCCTTTGGTTCAAGAGCGTATTGGACAACTAGTTATTTGAATTCCATAAATTGTTAAAGATATATCAAGTTGTTGAGGAACCATTTTAACAAGTTTCTCATCAAGGTAGTAAAGCAACATTAAGAAGGCCTACAAAGATCAAATGAACAATCAACAATTTCTAATGATTATGAAGTGTATTTACAACAATTTTACAACATTGGAGCTGAAAATGATCTTGAACAGGAAAAAATGAAGAATGTTTCATATGCTTTAACTATTGGAAATCTAATGTATGCTTAGGTTTGCCCCATATCTTACATTTGACAGTTGAAATTTTGGAAATATATCAAAGTAATCCGAGTGTTGACCACTAGAAAGCTGCAAAGAAGGTAATCAGATATCTTCAAGGATTAAAGGATTTCATGCTCATATACAGATAAACTGACGGTTTAGAGGTGATAAGCTACTCCTATTTAGATTTTGCTGGTTGTATTAATACCAGAAAATCAACATCTAGTTATATTTGTATCCTAACTAGTGAAGCTATATTTTGAAGCAGCAAAAAGCAAACCTTGACTGTTACTTCTAGTATCTAGTATGGAGGTTGAGTTTGTTTCTTGTTTTGAGGCTACCTCACATGGTGTCTAGTTGAAGAGTTTTATATATGGGTTTCGAGTTGTGGATTTAATTGCTAGGCCATTGAAGTTGTATTGTGATAACTTTGTTGCATTATTTATGGCTAAGAATAATAGAAGTGGAAGTCAAATTAAGCACATTTACATTAAATATATAGCTATAAGAAAACGTGTTAATGGTCATTGAGCATGTTAGAACTGAGTTGATGATTATCAATCCTTTGACTAAAGGCATGCCATTAAAGAATTTTAAGGAGCATTTAGCAAACATTGGGAATTGGTTCCATTTTGTGACAATCATTATTTTTAGTTTGATAAAACTCTTATTCAAATTTTCTCATTTTGTTGTGCATATATTTATTTATTTTGAGAAATTTTGTTTGACCCAAAATAAACAAATGGTTTATTCATTATAGTTAAGAGTCTTTGATGAGACACTTCATATATTGTGATACATATAAGATAATACTCACTTTTGCAGGATGTGTCACCATGGTGCTTGTATTGAGTTTATTATCTTGATTGATAATGGGATAAATGGATCAAGTGGGAGAATGTTGGAAAATTTTCCCAAATATGTGACATGTGAGATAATATGATATATTCACATGGTCAATTATTTCCACAGGTGTGGTCCATTTATCAATCAATTTTATAATTGTTGCGTAAAATTTGATATTGTAATCCCATATACAGTAAACATTCGCTTAAGTTTGCATTGATCTTGAGAGTTATGAAATTTTAAGAGTCATTATGAGTGTTAAAATATGAAATATAATGAGTAATATAGTTACAATATGAAACATTATGAGTGTTAAAAAATTTTAAAAATTGTTAAAACATGAGAAATAAAAAATATATGACAAATATAAGAGATATATTACAACAAGATGAACTTGTTATTTTATTTTATTCATATTCTCTTTATATATATATATATATATATATATATATATATATATATATATACACTAGAGTAAAATGAAAAACAAACATCTTGTAGCAAAAACAAGGATGCAGATGGAGGAGGAAGAGGAGGGTGGGCTGCTGGCAAAAAAAATTCACAGTGCAAAGGGGAAGAAAACGTTACATTTATGTGAAATGGAGATCAAAACGAAATTCAATTGGTTCAAAATGCTTAAATCAGTGCACAAATCAAAACCCAACAAGATTTATGGTGGAAAACTCACCTGTAGAGGTCGCGATGGTCGGCGAAATGTTGAGGAGAGCTCGCAGAGAAGAGTAACATTAAGGTTTCACGTGACTGTTGAGCCATATATTAGGCGAGACGTCGGGTCTGAGACTACCCGACGTTGAGTGACGTCGGATAAGTGAAAAAACTGACGTCGAGATGGGGTGACGTAAGGTGCATGGTGAACAGACGTTAAGGGATGTCGGGGCACACGTGGACAGACGTTAAAATTGATATTTTATTTACAAAAATGTCACCGATCACTTTTGACGTATGTGTTCTCTTTAGCATACGTCTATTGAGTGATGTTATAGACACTTTTTGTGTTAGTGATTAAAAGATTATCATGACAGTAACAATGACTGAAGATCAGTCCTTAATCCTTCTTTCCACACATTAGTTTTACAAAAGAAAGTTACTCCTCATAAGAAATGAAAATAACTTTTTTTTTCATAAAAACAACTTCAAAAAAATATATAATCAGGCCTTACAAAAATAAAATAAAAAATTAAAATCCCAAATCGATTTTAAAATCAACCAGAAATATAATATAATATTCTTTTCTTTTAGTATAATGCCAATTTAATTCTAATTAAATAATCCAACTTTAAGAATTATTTTTCTCGTAATTCTTAAAAAAATTGTTCGTACTTTATTCCTTTAATTTTATTGACTTTTTTTCAAGTGATACTAAAATATTTCTTTGTGATATTTATTTATTTTTTCTTTCATAATACAACTACAGTTTTTTTTATCGTACAATGACATATTATGTCTATACAAGTGATGTGATATAATATACAAATATTGACTAAATGTGAAGAAAATATTTATTAAAGATCAAATACAAAATTTGGAAATTTTGTTAGAATGAAAATATATTAAAGTCTTGAAATAGTTATGTATAACAATATATAAAGTAACAGTATATAAAGGAAGGGATTCTCCTTTTTGTGTCCACTTTTCAAAATACCGATTTTATCCTTTAAATATAATAATTTATTAAATTTTTAAAAATTGACCATTACTTTTACAAATTTTTTATAAAATCGGATGTCTTTGCTTCTTCTCCTCTTCTTTATTTATCAATGGTTATTCTTTTATCTGTTCTGATATATTTTATTTTATTTTTAATAAATATAATTTTAATTTATATATTAACTTAATAACATTATGATATTATCATCTACTAATATAATATCACGTATATTTAAAAAATATATACACACAGGCGCGATAGCGTTTGTGTTACGCTACTATATTATAAATTCTCTTAAACACGTTTATAAATTGAAAATATTCGTTTGGTAAAACACAAATAAATGGGTTCTTACCCAAATGCCCCAAAATCGTTTCTGATAAACTGTATCAACATTAACCAACGATCAAAGCCATCATCAGAGATTTGTATTAGAAAAAAAAACGCCATGATGCGTGAAAAAAGAATAAACTACATAGATAGTCACAAGTGGAGAAGTTATGCAAATTTTGTTGTTATAGAAAACAGTGCTTCTAGAACTTTCTGTCATTTTTGAAAAAGAAACAGGACATAAGAGGGAAACTATGACAGAAAAATATAAAATAGGATATGTTGGATAAAGTGATAGATTGATATAGAAGGTCATGCAAGGAAGCTACGAGGGATGCGCATTTGTCTATTGTTACACGAAATTACATCACCATTTTGAGTGGAGAGGGCATGGCAACAACACCTTCAAATAGTGACAGGAACAGCCTCAAATTTCTCCTACATAAAAGTTGCACTATTTTTTTTTTTTAATTCATCCTGGAAAATGATGTCCGAGTCCTCATCCCCATATTATAAGGTATTATTATATAGTAGTGATAAGTATATAATTGATTAATAATGATGATGACAAAGGAAACTTGAGAAACTTAACAAGGAAGGTGTACGTACGTGTGACAGGTTCGTGTCGTGCATGATTTGTACATTTATCATTAAATAATTGATCTGTATAATTTATGTGTTTGTCGCTAAGGACTTGAGGCTCGGTCAGTTTTAGTTTTCATTGTAACATCAACTAATTCACAACTAGTTGATAGAAGAAAAAGTTCTCTGAGATTAATATAGTTTGATTTGAAATTGTTCATATCTGATTTGGTCTATATGTTTTCGAGATTACGAGATTTTCAAGAGTTGAGTTATAAGGTTTTTATCAAATTTGACCGAGATATCTTTAAGGTGAATAATGAAGTTCTAAAGAATAGAGTGATTGGTTTTGATGAGAAAGTTCTAAGTTTTAAGAAGAGAAATAAAAGGAAGATCTACTTACAACAAAATCTTTCACATTCAAGTCAGTAAATAAATGTTGAAAGGATATGTATAATAAATAGTTGAGTTTGTACTTTCTGTGGTGGAATGTTATACTTATAAAGCTTTTAGGTCATTAGTAAATATATATATTAAATATATTCTATTACTTGAAGATAATTAAGGATATATAGGAGATATCAGATAATAAATTATTATATCATGAGATATTATATCATAATATCTTGAAAATATAAAATAGAATCTAATAGGTTTTATATCAAAAAAATATTATCTAGAGATATAATTGAAAAAAATCATAAATGATGTAGTAATTAAAAAGTACATTTATTTATTTAAAAAAGACAAAAACAGAGGGGTTGGATGACACTGTGTACGTATATAAATAGAATTAACAGTAAAACAGTATTTGTTGGAATATACATAGTAATTAATGAAACCTTTTGAAAGTGATTACCTATTATTACAAGATATTGATAAAACTATTTATGATTATCTACACACGAAAATATGTAAGTGACATCCATTTAAATAAAATAAATCTGTTAAATAAAATATCATACAATCATAATATTAAAAGAGCAATCAGGTGAACAGAATATATATAATAAATTCATCATTACAGTCATCAATAAATGTACTTGAAAGGAAACTTAGACATACCGTAATGTCATAATCAAACATAAACTAAGAGTGTAATAGTTTACAAAAGGTTGCTCATAGAGTAAGGAATTACAAAAAGGCATTAGGACCCAAAAAAACTACTCCTAAGAGCCACAAATAACAAGTTCAACTAAACAACACCGCTGTCACCATCAGATCCACCTTCAGCATTTCTCCCATCTGCTCCCACCATTAAGGTGATCATTGCAAAAGAGAAAGCAAGACAATAACAGACACTAAAAAAATGAAAGGGTAAGCTGGTGTAAAATAATTTTTACATATTACCGCAAGCTAGTACTTAAAACAGTTCTCAAGCATGCAACAAAGTAGGCACAGATCATGTTATAGCAAACAAGCAGGACACTATGACTCAATTATCTGGATATATATAATAAGATCATATTCACTGGACGCTTGCACTTGTGGTGGCCTCTACTGCTCTGCAGAGCCATTGCAAATGGGTTTCATCCTACCACACACAAGGTTAGCCTTCAAGCATCTAAGGTCATTATCCTGCCAAAGACTAGGGCCTCTCGCTACTTTCACCACTCGGGTCAGTCTGCTCTATATGAGACTAACTGATCCTTTTGAGTTTCGGGATGCGATCCTTACTTGAATCTTTATCTTAATTATATACACTACACACCACCATGAGATCTCCCCACGAGACTCATGGAATTACGCCTAACTCACACCAGATTTCATGTTTCTCATACCATAACCACCAATCTTATCTCAAACATCCAATTATCATGCCAAAACACCACCAACCAATAAGTTCATGCCTCCATTCACATAGCATACAAAATTTCAGTTCTTACCAACCAAACAACACATGCATAATCACATAATTCATGTATTTTCGAGATAAATAACCAGCCACACTTTAAATCAGGAAATCAGAACACAACTCTGCACTGTTCTGGCTTAGGCTAGAAGCCTTCACCCAAGCGACTAAGGTTGTCTCGCTTAAGCTAGGCTCTCTCGCCTGAGCGAGTGCGTTACAATGGCACTCTGCAAGCTCTCGCTTGGTCAAGACCTTCTCGCTTGAGCGAGATCACTCTTCGCCCAAACCAAAAATCACTCGCCTGAACGAGGGCTCAATCAGAGAACACCAATGGTTTCCTCGAGGGCTCGCTTGGGTGAGCCGTTCTCGCTTGGGCGAGCCGTTCTCGCTTGAGCGAGATGATGCGTCGCTCAAAACAAGAACTCTCCACCTGAGCGAGATACTCGAGCAGAACTAGGGCGAGCTTTTACTACTCTCGCCTAGGCGAGACGAGCTCGCTTGGGCGAGAATGATAGTTCTCGCCACTGTTCACACATGCAGCAACTAATCCAGTGAGATCAAACAACATTGTAATGGTTCTCAAGCACTCACAACAGAACACAAGCTATACAAACACCAAGCAAACTTAAAAACAGGCGAAAAATAAATTAAAACTCAAAACCCTAGCTTCCCTTACCTTTTTAGATGCTAGCAAACACAACAAGTCTGCAACTAAAGAGCACCACCGCTTCAAGAACTAGTCGGGGGAGCTGAAAACATGATTACCAAGACCAAACAAGTGTTAGAGAATGAACCCTAACTAGACCAACGTACCCTCACGGTGAAAAGGAAAGGAACAGATGAAAATCCTAAGGTTCACTTACCTGGATGTAGAATATTCTTAGCTAGCTCGAAGAGGAGAGAATCTTTGTGCCCTAGCAGAGCTCTTACTAGAGAAAAGAAAAGAAAACATAAAGTTGGTTTCTGAAAATGAAACAGAATGAATGGGATTAGGGGTTGAAAAGGGGTATTGGGTCCCCTAGTGGGCTGACCTTGGGCCCACGAGAAGGCCAAGCCCAACCACTTATAAAGCTAAAAGGAAATGAGACTTACAATAAGTAATAATTATCTATAAATTTTAAAACTCATAGTAAAATTATCGAAGAATTTAAAATTTAAAGGCAAATAATTTGTTTAAAATTACTTATTCAAGTCCGTACAATTAACGGGATGTATTTACTGTTTTTCATTGTTAACAACCAAATATATTGTTGTTGCTTTCTTTTTTAAATCTATCTATATTCCATGTTTATCATTTAAATCAATAATGCAAATATATAAAAATTCAAGTAGAAAGACGAAAAGTAGTCATCAACACAAGTTATTCTTCAATTAACCAAACAATAATTCCATTAATACAAAGTAGTCATCGACACAAGTTATTCTTCAATGAACCAAACGATTATATAGAAAATAAAAAATATATCATTTTCAAATATAAATAACAATTTCTTGTGTAAAAAAGGAATTGAAAACCCTAAACATTAACACTTGTAGGTTATCGTCCCACAACACCGAACGAGTGACTAGGAATCTTTCTAAATAATAGTATTTGATCTTATAATTAAAATGAGATAGTCATTGAAATAGCATTTGCCAATGCGTTAAACAAGAAACATAAATATCTCTTTGACAAGACAGTTTTAAGGTGACAACTTTAGAGGCTCACATGAAAAGTTATAACTTGTTCAGTAACTAAGGGAGGCATCATGCATATGTAATTTTACGTAATAACAAATTCCACATATATGCATTAGATAATAAGTAGAGCTTAAAAACCCGCGAGTCAATCTCACTCACGTGGTTGAGTCGGGTTGGATTGAAATTTTTTATAAATTTTAATACGTGTTAATTTTTGAATTTGTGGTGAGTTAGGTTGGCTCATCAACCCACAAATAAAGAATCATGTAAGTGTTTTTTTATTAAGTTGGATTTTATATTTGAGTCATGTTAGGTTGTTTTTTAGCCAACACATAGATAATTTGATACTTTTTTTTTTATTTTAGTTTGTATTTGGATTATATTGACGTTTATTTAGATTTTAATTATAATTATAATTTAGTTTTGACTGAAAAAAAATTAAATTGTAGTTTTTCAATTAAGTGAGTCCATGAGCCAACCTGTTTAACTCACTAACTCGTGGTGGGTTAGGTCAGGTTCGAATTTTTTTGACTTGCTAATAAGTGAGTCAGGTTGGGTTGGCTCACTAAATGATCAACCCGTGGTAGGTCGAGTCGGACTGGACCGGGTCACTCGTTTTGACAGCTTTAATAATAAGTTCAAGGAATATAATTATTATCTAGAACCACATTACGATATTTTTCTCTCCATCCTATTTCTATTTTTCTCAAGTTTATGGACCGCAACAAAACAAAAATAGTTGAAAATAACATTATTGCACATAAAAATGCTAAAAACATGGCATGGGTTAAGAAGACTATGCTAGTCCTAAATTAAAAAAAAAATCATTTTCTTAAAGAGGGATGAAACAAACACCAATTCACTTGAGAACACATGTTATCCTTTTAAATTATCGATCACAAGATTCCTAATAACACACTTTTAACTTTTCCGGACAAGCCAAGATTCCTAGTAATAAGTATTTAACTTTTCCACATAGGCCAAGAAAAGAGGTTGGGTAAAACGTGTAACATTGCCTCCTTGCTAAGTAAATGCGGAACCCGAAATCTTTTGGAGCCATCCCGTAGATGTTTAGAAGGTGAATACATTGAAGAGTGTAAAAACGAGACAAAATAGGCAAACGAAATTATAATATAAATTTAAGTATATATTTTAATTTTAGAAACTTGGTGAAAACCTTTTAAAAAAAACTTAACGTGTATTAATGAAAATTTATTTTATTAAAAACTTGATTTATTTATTTTCTTAAAATACATATTGAAATTAGACCGAAAAGCATAAATTAATAATATTTTAATCTAGCCAATGAATATGCGGATCAACTAATAACATTAAGTTGTTTCGGTTTAATAAATGTTCTCTACTTTAAGTTTTGAAAGAGGAGTGATAAGGTTGTAACACCCCATTTAAATAATAACTAATAATTTTAATTAAATGAAATGTTACACAAAATAATATAAGAAGCAAAGTCATGGAGTATAACGTCACTCCTTACAAAAATTTAAGGTACTTAAAATGGAATACTGAGGCACACCACGATGCCAAAACAAAACAAAATACAATAATCGACAATATTCAAAATATTTGCCCAAAAGGCGGACAAATACATGGGCTACAACCCTAAAAGAAACTTGGACAGCGGAATCCAACCCCAAGTTAAGCAGCGGAGTCTCCATCACCCTTACTACCACGAGGAGTTCTCACATATGCTCACATCAATAAATTGATGATCATCGCAAAAAGAGAAAACCACACATAGAACATACAAACAAGCAGAAAGGGTAAGCTAGAGTAGGAAAAACATATTATCATACTATTTCATACATTTTCATAATCAAAGATACATACCTAAACCAATCATGTGATGACTCGCAACCATACACTACGACTCAAGACACGACTTTTCCGTATGCATATAATTAGTCAGATTCATCGGATGCTTGCACTTATGGTGGCCTCTACTGCTCTACAAAGCCAATTGCCAATGGGTTTCACCCTACTACTCACAAGGTTATCCTTAAAAGATCTAAGGCCTCTTGCTACCCTCACCACTTGAGTCAATACGCTCTACGTGAGACTAACTGACTCTTTAGAGTGTCAGGATGCAATCCTTACCTTGAATCCGTACTAAATTATATAATGAGGCACCACCATGAACTTTGTGGAATTACGTCCTAAGTATGAGGCACCACCATGAACTTCCACTAACAGGGGTCATGGAATTACGTCCTGACCATGAGGCACTACCACGCAACCATCGTGGAATTACATCCTGACCAATGAGGCACCACTATGAGATCTCACCTAGAGATCCATGGAATTATGCCCTCACCAATGAGGCACCACCACGTAACCATCGTGGAATTACGTCTTGACCACACCAAAATCATGTTTCTCCAACCAACATAAAGTCATTTAACATGTCAATTCCATACCGACGTAGATAACCAACCATCCCATACATGTTACATGCTAAGATCATGCCAAACTCATTATTTAACCCATAATGTAACATCCCAGTCGGATATTACTAATTTAAGTAATAAAATTAAGAAATATGATGAAAATCTCATTTATTATACTTCACTTCCCAAAAACGCGGGAAATTTTAAAATATTTATTAATCGGAAGTTATCCAAAAATCCATAATTTATGAAACTCCAATACAGTATCCAAATTCACAAATCAGTAAAACACTGTTTACAAAGTTCATAAAAACAATATTGATAAAACTTCAGTAAAAGCTTTTCCTAGCTGACCTTCTCTCTAATGCTATGCCTCACCAGCACCACCTGCAACATCATCTGCTCACGTGTAACGCATTATACGATCATCGCCAAACACAAGCAGATAGGGTGAGCTCATAAGCAGTTAACATATAAGTTAATAAAAAATGAAGATACACCCATCTATTTTATTCTAGTTAATTCTTGACCAAGACCTTAATCCCCAAGGCTTTTCAACCTTCACAACACACAAATAGTTAGCCTTGGATTCAGGGTTTATGATGCTCACACGAACTTGTCCGCTCGTAGTCCTGCCTCTACGAACCTCCCTGCTCGTAGTCTTGCTCTACGGACCTACCTGTCCATAGTCCAACACACGTGATCCACTAGCTACGTACCTCCCCGCACGCATCATCTCTCAAGTGTGAGCACAGAACATACGAACCTACCTCGCTCGTATACCCACATGAGAGTAACAAGATATGAACCTCCTCGCTCATATCATCACGTGTTCTCCACCATCCATGAATCTACCCACTCATGGCACAACATCCCTTGATCCAAGTCTCACATCATAACATGATAATGGAAACAAGAAAACCACACTACGCTACACAAGGTACATACTCAAGCTGGTCTTAGGGATTCCAATGCTTCCACGAACCTGCCCGCTCGTGGTCTAACTCTATGAACCTCCCCACTCGTAGTCCAACTCTACGGACCTCCCCGACCCTAGTCCAACATACGTGATCCATCAACTACGAACCTCCCCACTCGCAGCATCTCTCAAGTGTGAGCACGGAACATATGAACCTCCTCGCTCGTATCCCCACACGAGAGTATCAGGATATGAACCTTTCCGCTCATATCATCACGTGTTCATCACTAATCATGAACCTACCTGCTCATGACAACATGAAGCATATCCCAAACCAGGACCAACACCACAAGCCATGCAAAACATATCACAACGCACCCTGTCACTACACATCGCCTAGCACAGCTAGACGAAATGGCAGTACAGACCGCCTGGCGGTTCCACATCATCGTCGGGCGCCACAACTCACAAGAAATCCTTGTTTCCTACTATCACCTGGGGGTCCACTCTACACCGCCAGACGCTACACCAATAATGTGACACTACTGGTTTTAGGTACTCTAATTCATTTCCTAGCATTCAACCATTCAATTCTCAAACATCCAAAAATCAACAAACACATTCATATATTCCAAATTACAACATCACAACACACACTTTATTTTCCCCTTCTCATTTTCCCAACCCTTTGCATGCTTTCAATTCACATACCCCACATAAGACACAATCAAAGATATATACTTATTTTGCATGCCCTAACAATTCCATTACATTTAAAGTATGATTATCATGTTCCCATACTTTCCCAAAACCCGTCATGATCATGCAACACTCGGTCATAGTGATATAATCAATAGTGGCCTTTTTCGCACACTTATAACATAATACATTCGAGCTAACATATATAGGTTCATATATTCAACATGTCTCAATAAGCACTACCAAAAACATACCCATCAATCGCACATCTATATCTTTATATATATATATATATATATATATATATATATATATATATATATATACACACACACATTCACCAATCAAGGCCATACCAGCACTTGAGCACACTTAATCATCCATTAGTAATCATACTATGAGGGAATTCAAACAACCAATCATTAGTGATGTATATCTCTAGCAGCAGACATCCAATGCAAATCTCCACCGTTCAAAGTGAATAACAACGTGTTATGAATCGCCTGTCAAAATTTTACCTGAATCGGACGGTTAACGAATCGAGAAATGCAGTTTTACAAACACTACGCAAACCAGAAAAATCTGTGGCGCCTAGCGCCTAGAAATCAAGAGCTTGGCGCCTAACGGTATAAAACCTGCGCCTAGCGGTTTTTTCTGCGCAAAAAGTACGAAAAATAGCATTTTTGCACCGTGTTTGCGTCACCTGGCGGAGTCACCCTTGCCGCCAGGCGGTTCATCACAAAAAAACCCAGAATTGGGTTAACTCTCATGCATCGCCTGGCAGTATATTCGAAGCCGCTAAGCGGTTTCTGAATATTTTCCAGAAACACGAAAAACAACATAATTAGAGAGATTTTGATCATGCAGAGGCATGATATTTATGCAGTATAATGCGAAAATAATTGTAGAACATATACATACGTAAAGGAACTCCACTAACATGGAAATCCTTGCTCAGTTTGAATGATTGGAACCCTTCTTGCACCACCACCAATCCAATCCGTGCCTCCTCTCAAATGCACTTGGTGTCTTGAACTTTCACTCAAAAACCTCCTTCAGAACTCTCTTTCTCAATGCCAAATTTCCCTTTGCTCCTTCACGTTTTCTCTCTTTCCTCTCCAAAAACTCACCTTAATTTGACCATTAACTAAGCCTTAATGCTTGTTAATGATAGGAAAACGAAAATGGCTTTGAATTAGATGTTAATGGCCATTCAAGGACCATTATTTGTTGCCTTCCCAGCCCCCTAGGCTGCCCTTCTTGCAGCTAGGGTTTCTCTGTCCTTTCATATTCATGCCAAAAGAAAATTTGGCAAAAAGAAAGTGTAATTCGTTTTTAGCAAAGTTTGAACACACAACCATTCAATCACAAAGCAAGTGCACAACTAATTCAACTAATATATGATTTGTGATAATTGCTATAATTTTAGGATTACATTATCACTACTCACGTTCAAACTTAACATTAAAATAATACACTTATTAAAATAGCATACAATTAGCATACATAGGACTCAAACCCAAGTCCTTTCAACATAACTAAGTACCCTTAACTATTTGAGCTAGTACTTTTGCACATCATAACAAATCACATTAAATGCCATAAAGGCTCTCACGACCTGCATTTATTAAATAATTATTTATTTAATTATTTAAATTTGTTGGGTCTTACATAAAACATCAAAGATTTCATACATACTCGCATGCCTCTCACTTTAACTAGAGCAAACCATCCAATCATACCATCAATAACAAGCATGTGAGAAAATAATGCAAATTTGCATCAGGTCTCGCTCAAGCTAGGAGCCCTCGCTAAGGCAAAAGCAGTGCTCTCGCTCAAGCTGCAGGGTCTCGCTTAGGCGAGATTGCGAACTGAGGTCCTGGGGTTTCGCGAACTCTCGCTTAGGCGACTCGCCTAAGCGAGATGGCTTTTCGCTCAAAACTCAGTTTTTTCTCACGTGAGCAAGCGTTCGAGCTAAAACCACTGGGCGAGCTTCTGCTACTCTTGCCTAAGCGAGGCGAGCTCGCTTGAGCAAAAATAGTAGTTCTCCCTCACTATTCAACGCATGTACAACCAGAGAGTTATCCCAAACAACATACCAAGCATATTCATTCCAAAGTAGGCACCACACAATCACTAGAAATGCACAACAGAACCAAAAGCATGCAAAATAAACTCAAGATACGAAACCCTAGCTTCCTATACCTAGAAAGAGCTAGTAGAATATCCCGACACCCAAGCAAGTGAGTACGACAGACCACGGAGTAGATTCACGAGCTAAAAAACAGAGGAACAGATTCAAATGGGTTACCATGGTGAACCCTAGTTAGAATCATGATGACAAAGCTCAGAATAAAGAAAGCATGGTGAAGAATCAACTTACGTGGATTGAAAAATGGAGTTGAGGTAACACAAAGAAGGGTAAGACCCAAATTCTAGCAGAGCTTCTGTGGGGAGAAAAGGGAAGAGTGAGAGCAGTGATTTTGGCAAGTGAGTGCAAAATGAGGGACCTTAGCTGCTTTAGGGGCCTCCCTATGGGCCAGCCTTTAGGCCCATCTACTTAGGATAGACCCCTAAAAATTAGGGCAGAAAAACAAAGAAATAAAGTGGGCCTTACAAAGGTGATCTAATGGTTAGAAGGAAGGAAAAGAAGGGAAGTTTATGGGTTCAAAACTAAACTTTGCTAAAATTATCTAGGTTAGAAGAAGATATGTCATCATAAATGATTTTGTCTAACAAGGCTTAAAAGAAATCTTACTTAAAACTAGGGATGCCAAAAAAATTCGTACTTGTAGGTAACAGGCAAAAAATCATGATTAACATATTGATTTTGAATGAGTTATATTTTTTATCAATTAGTTTTAAAAAAAATTCATTTCTTCGTAAACTGTCATTCAACACTTTTTAAATGAGTTATTTGGACTTTGTTTAAAATTTATGAATGTTATGTATTATATTTTTTTTGAATTTATGATTAAAATATGTTATTAAATATTTATTTGTAAATACCCGCGAGTATCCGTGAATATTAAAAAATCATGTGGGTACCTGCATAACGGATACCCGACGGATATAGGTTTAAGTACGGGGAGAATATATATCTAGCGGGTAGGGTACGAAGGACCTACTACCCGTACCTTACCCTCCCCGTTGACATTCCTACTTAAAACAATATATGGAACATAGCTATTATACAATAAAGTTAAGATTAAATCATCTATGAGTGTATAGAATTGCACTCTTTAAGGATGCACCCAAATTTGATTGTATCTAAAGTGTACATCCCATAATCTCTTATGTCTTATGACACCAAAACTAGATAATTGATAAGTGTCTATCTTACTTGATTTTATACATGGTTAGAAGGAAGGAAAAAGAAGGGAAGGTTGTGGGTTTGAAACTAAACTTTGCTAAAATTATCTAGGTTAGAAGAATATATGTCATCACAAATAATTTATCACAAATGATTTTGTCCAGCAAGGCTTAAAAGCTTATTTTAGCATATAATTTCTTTCAAAGCTCATTTATCCCACTTAAAGAAATCCTACATAAAACAATATATTGAACATAGTTATTATACAATAAAGTTAAGATTAAATCATGTATGAAGGTATAGAATTGCACTATTTAAGGATGCACCCAAATTTGATTGTATCTAAAGTATACATCCCATAATCTCTTATGTCCTATGACACCAAAACTAGATAATTGATAAGTGTTTATCTTACTTGATTTTATACATGGTTAGAAGGAAGGAAAAAGGAGGGTTGTGGGTTTGAAACTAAACTTTGTTAAAATTATCTAGGTTAGAAGAATATATGTCATCACAAATGATTTTGTCTAACAAGGCTTAAAAGCTTATTGTATCTTATAATTTCTTTCAAAGCTCATTTATCCCACTTAAAGAAATCCTACTTAAAACAATATATTGAAAATAGTTATTATACAATAAAATTAAGATTAAATCATCAATGAGTGTATAGAATTGCACTCTTTAAGTATGCACCCAAATTTGATTGTATCTAAAGTATACATCCCATAATCTCTTATGTCCTATGACACCAAAACTAGATAATTGATAAGTGTCTATCTTACTTGATTTTATACATGATTTTGGCACTTGAACCTAATGTAATGTACTTTACTTTTATTAAATGAACCCTCTTTTACTTTTATAATTTATAGAAGTGTTATGGAGAGCCAGATGTGTTAAAATCTAACACATTTTGCGTGAATTGCAGTACTTTTTTGGAAGAATTGAAGAATGGAAACCCTAGCTACGAAATTGTAGTTGACTATTGCAATGTAGTTATAATAGAATAAAAATTCATAGCAAAGAAACCTTGAGCACTCCTGCGCTGACAATTGTACAAGGGGCTTGAGTAGAAGGAAACCCACCATGGAGGGAAACACCAAGTGCAGTCACCATGAATTTAGTTGAAGCCAATCCTTTGAAGTTTATAAAAATAGAGTCATGCTTATTTATTGGAGGCATATTTTAGCTCATTTATAGGTTTTCTTTAGAACGCTTTTCTTATAATTGTTAAATACTTTTGCATAGATGATTGAGGTCATACCCAAACAAATAAAACATATAAATGCAGTACTTAAGAGTTAACCCAAGGTTGGCTCCCAATGACCAAACCTTTCATTCAAAGCTTTCCAGATACAATTTAACATAACAATAAGGGGGAGGGAGTTGGCAAATTCAGATTAAATTTTAGAATTATGAAAAATGGTTTTGCAAATTTTAATAAAATAGATTAAAAATAGTATTAACTTCCTTGAATTCGAATGCAATTTTTGCTTATCATGGGTCATGAAATTAGGGTTCTGGTCTCACCCAATCCACACGTTCAAACCCATTAAGTGAAGGTCAAAAATGTGTTTCAATGCACAATTAAGCAATGCATACATTTATTCATTTGTGGTAGCCGACCTAATTCATTAAGCATGAACGAAATCAACCAAGAACACGCTACCCAATCTATAAATTAAGCATTAACATATTAAGATTATCCATTCATCATAGAATAAAGATGAAGAAAGACCAAAACGCAAATGCAAAATAGAACCTCAAAGCTTAATTGCATCTTCTTCAAGTAGTCAATACACTAGATAAGAAAGCCATGGAATTGAAATTACAAAGCAAAGGTAAACAAAAATACATGACCACCATGAAGAAAACAGACTGAAACAATATACAAATGCTAAAAAACGCTCCAAAACGTGTGGAAAATGAAGGAAGAAGATGGCTATCCAAGAACCTTAAACCATACTCAAACTCGTGGTCACATCACCACAGATCCACATATTTATAAAAATGTCATTTTGGTCAGTAAAATTACAAAAATGCCACTATGGGTTGAAAATGCTGGCCCAATGACGTGGACAGGCTAATTGACATGGCGCAAATGTGGCAATGATGTGGAAATGACGTGGAAACTCTCTCTTCACCTTATGAATTCTATTCCAATGCTTACCCTTAAAGTAGTAAAATGAGACATCCAAAGTGTCCAAGGTTAGGAGCAGAAGGATTAAGTATGATAGAGGCACTGTCATGAGATTATTGGAAGCATCTAGAAACATGTCTAATGAAGAGAATGAGGAGTTAAAAAACATGATGAACGATGTAAGTCCTGATCAAATTATTGTAGAACTATGTGTGGCTGGGAGGACATTTGACCTAGGTAGGGACAACCACAAAAGATACCAAGGAGCAGTATGAGGACTCTCATAAACATTTGGGTCACATTTTTATTCTCAAATGTGACACTAAATTCACATGTATCTGGTTTGACAATGGATAGAACTCAATTAATTTACTACATCATGAGAGGTTACCTCATAGATGTGCTTAATATCATTAGTGAGGAATTATTCAAGATAACCATCCTTGAACCCATTTTAAAAGGTACCACAAAGCCTCTAGAATTCGCAAGCTTGATGAATGAGTTATGTAAAATACAGGAAATGGTGATTCCTAATTACATGAGGAAGAAGTTGAGGTTGCCAATTAACAAAGGATATATTCAAGCTAATTGCACTAATAAGTGTGATAATGTGTAGGGCCTAGCGCCACAACCTCAGCAAAGTGCCAAAGCACAATTTCACTTCCAACAGTATAGGCAACATCAAAATGCACTTCAATCTTTAATGGTTGGTGTTTAATACATTCAGTAGTAGCTAACTCCCACACATAAGGCTTATATATTCCATTTCATGAAGTCCTCTACAACTTTGTCCAGTAGTAGCAGCACAACTAACTATTACAATGCATGAGACCAACTGAGTTTAGGCAATATATGACATGGCTTGGGGACAACCCTTTCAATCAGGGAGATCAAAGTTCAACAACAACAATATGCAACAACCACAAAAACAACAACAGTCACAATAATAATCTCACAACACCAATACTAAAGTCGGTGAATCTAAAAGCATACAAAACACGAACACTAAAGTGGGTAGATCAAGTGGATCAAAGAAAGTGCAATCTTTAGAAAGCACTAAATCTGATGTTGCACATGATGAAGGAAAAGATAATCCCTCCAATGAAGATGAGTCTGAAGATGCACAAGAAGAAGGAAAGCGAGGGTCTTCAAAATCAGAAAAGTTCTTTAACTTTGATTAAGTATCAAGGTCACCTGGTTAAGGAGATCAGTGAAGACACCACCACAAAAGATTGAATTTCCTTTTATTTTTATGGCTTTATAAATTCTTTCATTTTAAATTTCAGTTACGATTTTTCTGCTTTAGTTTGTGTTTTGGCTTTTACACCACATAACATAAAAGTTGTGACGTAAATAGATAATTTTGTGTTAGGACACCATCTAAAACTCACAGTCATAAATGAACTTTGATCTTTTTCATATCTAGAGCTGTCAAAATGGATTAGAACCCGCGAGCTAACCCGACCCACTACTACAAAAAAAATTATTTTTTAGTGAAGGTTTTTTTTTTTCAATTTGTGAGGGTTTTCACCCTCCACAAATTAATTTGCAGAGGTTTTCTAAACCTCCACAATTAGAGTTGCCACAAATTATTTTTGGAGGTTTTGAACGACCCCTGGTATCTAAATTATATTGCAGAGGTTGTTTTATGGAGGGTTTTAACCTCTTCTATTAGTGACTATTATTTCGTGGAGGTTTAAAACCTCCTTTATTTATTATTACCTACCTACATTTATAATTTAATAATTTAATGAAATTATTTTAATAATAAAAAATAAACAAAATATATAAATTTGTAAAGTACACAAAAATTAACCAAAATTAATTTTATTAATGATTTGATAAAGTATTAACAATTACAATGTAAATATAAATAAAGAAAATACATAATGTTGAAAAAAATACATAAAAAAACATAATGTTGGAAAAACAAATACATAATGATCTAAATATAAAAAACTGAGTTTAGAGTTTAAAACTACTCATAAAAAAATAAAACTATTGATCTCTTTGTTGTCGTTCTTCCTAATCCTCTGACGATTCTTTCTCGAAGCGCTTGTACCCAATAAATACTCGGGCTCATTTGCATCACCAACTTGCTAAAATGATAAAAGAAAAATATTAAAGCGAAAATTTAAAATTTAGAAGTTAGAAAAAATGAAACAAAAAATATAAATCCTTAATGAGAAGGATAAAATTTAAAATAGTAATCCAAACTTAAATGTCTAAAATTGTTTATCAGATTATTGTAGTTTATTCCAGAGGCATTAACCTATCAAAAATCTAAAAAACTAAAACGAAGTTAAAGTCATATTCATAGCTCCATGGATGCAATTATTAACTTAAATTGAACCTGTTGCCTTTGTAAATTTCCAACTTAAGTGGCATCTAATAGGACTAGTATATTTATAGTGGTGTAAGAATTTGCCCTCTGTTCCTAATGTTGATCTAGCAAAAAAGAAATTACTAGTGTTATTAGTTCATAATGGACAAATATATTTTAAGAAATCTAGACATCGAACCTCCTCAAAATTTACATGGCAACCTAGAAGTCTTAATGCTTACAAACGTGCAAGGATGCTAAATTATGAGTTACAATGAAAAACACTTTTGCTGTAGAATATGGCAATAAATGAATTTTTGTGTAATCTAATTATAGTAGTAATTAGAATGAAAAGATGCTTACATTATATTCAGATTTTCCAACTTATTTAAATTATTTCTAACCTTCTATCTTTAGAACCACTATCAAGACCATCATTTTATTATGATCAGCCTTATGCCTGTCTAGCTCTTTCTCCCTTTCTTGCTCTCGCTCCTCCCTTTCTATAAGCTCTTTGTAATATATTGCAATATCTAAAACCATTAAAGCAACTCCAACATAAGACTTTGAAACCTGAAAAGAGAAGTGATGGTTCAATCATAAAGAATAGTTAACAAAAAAGTGATAATATAGGCTGTTGAAGTACCACTTGGTAGATTTCAGACAAGAATATATAACATTTTGTTGGTTCAATCACAAAATTTACAACATTTTGACCAACGTAGAGTTCAGACCAGAATAGTACTCACTTGAATCATTCCAGGACTGATCTTGATTGGACTTATTGGCAACTCCCTCCACAATGGTTGCCTTTATTCCTTTATTTTGTTAACAATTTAAAAAAAAAAATTCTTAAGCCAAACACAAGGAAAGGATGTGATAGCAATTGATGCATATTGAGTTGCATTATTAAGTAATATAACAGAGAGATGAAAGTAAATATTGGTTGAAGACTTACCCTTTAAGCGCTTGTATCTAGTTTTGCACTGAGGGCAAGCTTGGTTCCCGTCCCCTTTTTCATGCAAAACAAACTTCTTGATTTTAGGGGTCTGAAAATACAATAAAAGACGTGTAGGAGTTTTCATTATCAATGTTTCACCATGTAAAGAAGCAAAAACACTATGTAAGATACAAACCTTTCCATCAAATAAGATGTCCAGGCCACAAGTGAAAATAATTATAAAAGTAATCTCCACACAAAGTTGTCCTTGGTTGAAGATTAGAGGTAGAATGAATACCCATTTGATCCACCTATAGAGTTAGAATTAAGAATCAAACTCCATACAAACCAAAACGCATTCAGGAAGTTTACTATCTCAAAATATTGAGAACTAAATCAACAAGTTAAATAATTTTGAAGTCAACACTTGGATTTGAGATATGATGAGGATCCATCTTGTCAGAAACATAGATGAGAGGATTAATCATAAATCCTTTTACATCTTTCGCCCTCAATTAACATTAGAAATTCTTAGTATTGATCAGTTAATTCAACAACAAAAAAAACATAAATACATGAGCAGGCAAAACAAGTCAAAACACTTTCCTCATATAGGATATTGCAAACCTTTCTCTAATATAGCTTGTAAAGTGAAACACATAAAAGTCACCTCGACTTATGATAAAATAGACTCTCAATTAAAAATATTAATAAGATATCTAAATGCATTAATATCTTTCTGTAAACTAAACAATGAGTCTCACTTGATAGCAACTTTTTAGAATGAGGAACAACCCTCAACACGTGTCTTTGCACTTCCAATGATTTTAGAAAGCTGTTGCATGTCATCAACATTCCATAGGTGTTATGGCAATGGAACCCGAGAAAATGACTTATAGATTTTTTTGAGATGTTCTACCATTAACATTTAAAAATAGTTAGTAATAAGAACGACTGTTTCATGGTTAAATAATATATGAATCCAAATAAGAATGAATGCTTTTATGCAAGTCCATGATAAGTAATATATAATTAAGAACAATTTACATTGCATCACAAATAAACCCACAAACATCGCATCCTAAGAACGTCAATACATGTTCAAACATAGCAATGAATCACAAGTTAGGTTTCAACATTCTCCTATTTGACAAATTAGATAAAAGTGTGAATCGCGGTACCATGAGTGCAGGTGAATCGAAAGTGGAATGCTGGAAAATCAATCGGAAGTGCATGCTCCTAAGCTGCGAACAACTACGATGGAGTGATAGAGTGACGGAACAGGGCGAACAACTCCGATGAGCGATAGGGCTGTCTATAACGGAGTGACAGAGAGTGTGTGATGGAGTGACTGATTCACTACTTAGGCTAGGACGAAGGCTACTAAGGAGCCTATGATGGAGACTGAATCGTGATTAGCTACTGAGGCCACGACGGAGATGGTGTGACAAAAAGAGCTACGACAGAGTGAATCGCAGAGTGAAGCTGATTCGAGGAAAAGCTTAGGTTTTCGAGAGGGACGAACAATATTTCGTGGCTGAGGAGGCTTAGGTTTTCTAGGAATGAACGTGTGAATGCATTGAAGGGAAAATGTAGATTAATTTCTAGGGGTCATAAACCTCTTCAAAATAAATAAAACCCCTATATTATTAGCACTTACATAAACCATTATAATTAACCTATATCATATTTATTTGTGGAGGTTTTTTTTAACCTCCAAAAATTAACCTTCTCTAAATAACTTTTTTTTTTGTAGTGCACCACGGGTTCGAACCGAGTTGGGTTAGAAATTTTTTACAAATTTTAATATGGGTTAATTTTTACCCGACGCACACCTAGAACTTGGCTCACTCGGGTTGAACCCGTGGTGAGTCAGGTTGGCTCACCAACTCGCAAATAAAGGATTATACAAGTGTTTTAATTATGTTGGACTTTGCGTTTGGTTCGAGTTAGATTATTTTTTAACTAACACATTGGTATTTTTGTGATTTTAGTTTGTAGTTGGTGTTTAACATCCTTTTTGATTGCATTTGGATTATATTGAAGTTCATTTAGATTTTAATCATAATTATAATTTAGTTTTTTTGAGATTGAAGAAAGAAAAAATTCTATTTTTTTTTAGTTAAGTAAGCTAGTGAGTCAACCCGTTTAACCCACCAACCCGTGGTGGAGTGGATCAGATTCGAATTTCTTTGGCTCGCTAATAAGTGAGTCAGATTTGATTGACTCACTAAATTACCAACCTGTGATGAGTCGAGTCAGACCGAACTGAATTATCCATTCTCGTAACAAGATCTTAATTGAACATGAAGAAAAATGTGAACAACTAATTTTTTCTAATCTACATTTATTTTTGTTTTCTATTTTAATTTTGGCACATAATATATATATATATATATTATGTGCCAAAATTA
>Ga0209589_1000382_pt1 | contig 59686 bp, 38 predicted proteins | sample CowpeawhiteBW_FD_187525 | JGI IMG/M metagenome (GOLD analysis project Ga0209589, IMG submission 187525) | Root nodule microbial communities of legume samples collected from California USA - Cow pea white BW (SPAdes) (version 2) | ecosystem: Host-associated > Plants > Roots > Nodule | place: USA... | reverse complement strand
GTTTAATTAAAAAAAAAAAAAAAGATGAGGCTGTTTACGTTGGATAAATAAATGGTGAATAACTTCAGTGATAAAATAATATAAAAATATATGGCAGTTTTAAGATTTATAAAATAATTAAATTATTTTTATATGAAAAGTTATTTTAATTAAATATTAAGAAAATTTTAAACATTTACATTGCAAAAACTTATCATCAGACTATTCTTTCTGAATAATTTTTCAAACTAAAATAAAAAAGTATATGACAAAATTTGTAGCAAAACTTTTAACTTTTTATATGTTGTGCATGCAAATAAATTCCAATTTAATATAAATGGTGTGAACACCTTGTTTAGAGACTCCTCATCATGCCAAAATATAATGTGTTTCAACAATTTTTTTATCATTTTTTACATTGGCAAAAAAAAATAAATAAAAAGGGACTTGGTCATTTGGCGGTCAGGAGATCTGTACTAAAATTTTATTCAAAGTTGAAAAGTTACCAAACTAATTACACTTGATGTGAAATTACACCAACACAAGAATATAAAAAAATAACAAAAAAATTACATAATTTGATTAAAATATTGATAAACTATAATTTATAAAGACAATTTATTAAGAATAATTTTTTTTCTCTTATAAAATTCTTTTAGATATTTGCATCTAAAATATTTTTGTCTCTAAATAATAAATACTCACTCATAATAAAAAAATTTGTCAACAACAATCGACCTGTTTTATACAAAATATGTATTTATACAAAATAATTATAAAAAACTACTTTTTTTTATGTAAAATATGTGAAATGATTTGCATAAAGTTCTGAAACTATACTCAAGAATGATTAAAGAACATGAAACATGAAACAAACGTCAAACTACTGAAGAATCATATTAATCATAAAATTACTTGTATAAATTTGTATCACTTTGCTTCGTACAAACATCCTTGTATAAAATTGTACATCAGTTAGAAGTAAGAAGGAGTCAGTTACGTCACTATTTTTATACCATACTCCTATGTGATGTAAAATATGCATATGAACATTTACATTAGCCAACAAAATTATAACATAATTATGAATATTTACATATAATGTTCTAGAATTTGAGGTAAAATTATTTAATTTTTAACATTGTCTTTTTTGCAATTTATGCCACAGTAATCTTCTTTTCTTATTTTTTAGCAACGGTAACAACAAAGCTGACTGTGAAATTTTGTGAAGTCATCTTAATGTTTTGTTTATTTTTGTGACATCTTTGAGATGCTGGATGTACTAGGGAGGACCTTTGAGTTGGGAAGAATAGGACAACCTCAAAGGATACCATGAGAAAGCATGAGAACACTCACACCAATCTAGATGACAATCCTCTTTAAAAATGTGACCTCCAACTCTCATGTATAAAGCCTCACAATTTCACTAGCCTAACTGATTTTTTGTGTTAGTATTTTAAGGTTGTTAAAGGGATAATTGAAGGGATAGAGAAAATGTGTAGATAGTAGAGTGTGAAAGTAGTAGTTGGAGAAGTGTATTTTGTAGTTGAGAGTAGTTGTATTGGATGTTGTGTTAGTTGTTCTTGATTTTCACAAATGGTAGGATACATGGGTATTTATAGACCCATAGATTATTCTAGAAACTTCTAGCTAGAACTTGTGCAAATAATTCTACATTTTTTTACATAGTAGAATGTTCTTGACTTTTCTTCCTATCCTAAGCTTTTCTCCAATACTGTAGAAGTTTCATTATATTTCAATAACTCTATCTTAGATTTTTCTAGATTGCTCTAGAATTTGCATTATACTTTAATACTCCTCCTTGATGCAAATTTGGTAACTCCAAGCATAGCGCGTAATAGTTCAAATCTTGGTCTTGGTAAGACCTTTGTGAAAATATCTACAATTTGATCTTCTGTCGGGCAATACTCAAGTTGAATCTTCATATTTGCCTCTACTTCTATGATGAAGTGGTATTTAATTGCTATATGTTTTGTTCGACTGTGATGCACTGGGTTCTTTATCATTGCAATAATTGATTTATTGTCGCAATTAATTGTAGTAGGGCCACTTTATTTTTCTCCCATATCTTTGAGTATTCTTCGGAGCCATATAGCCCGACTTGTTGCTTCAGCGGCTGCCACATATTCTGCTTCAGCGGTTGATTGTGCAACTGTGGCTTGCTTCTTTGACGCCCAAGAGAATATTCCTGATCCAAGTGAGAAGGCATAGCCTGAGGTGCTCTTCATGTCGTCCACTAACCCTGCCCAATCACTATCAGTATAACCAAGCAATGTTGGATTGCCTATGGATTTTTATCATATATCATACTCTTTAGTTCCTTGTAGATATCTTAAAATTCTTTTGCCTACGCCAAGATGTATTTGGTTGGGTTTTGCATGAATCTTGATAAAAGACTTGTAGCGAACATGATATTTGGTCGTGTAGCCGTCAGATAAAGTAGACTTCCAACTAGACTCCTGTATCGAGATGCATCGGCTTCTGGTGCTCCATCCACCTTTTTTAGTTTCTCATTCATCATTAGTGGTGTGCTTACAGGTTTGCACCCGTACATCTTAAATTTCTTCAGCAAATCTTTTGTATATTTCTTTTGTGAGATGAATATTCCATCATTTCTTTGACTTACCTCTATGCCGAGGAAATAACTCATCAAGCTAAGATTAGTCATCTCAAAGGTCTTCATCATATTTTCTTTAAACTCCATCAACATCTTTGTATTGGTTCTAGTATAAATAAGACATCTACATATAGAGAGTAAAAGAGTATGTTGACCTTGGGTCTTGATGTATAGTGTAGGCTCACTCTTGCTCATCCTGAATCCCTGATTGATGAAATATTGATCGATTTTATTGTACCATGCATGAGGAGCTTGTTTCAGGTCATATAAAGCTTTCTTCAATCTCAACACTTTGGCTTCTTGGCCTTTAGCCACAAATCCTAGTGGTTGCTCTATATAGATCTCTTCTTCAAGAACACCATTGAGGAATGCAGACTTGACGTCTAATTGGTAGATGCTCCATCCTTTTTGTGATGCAAGGGCTATTAGAGTTCTTATTGTGTCTAGTCAAGCAACTGAAGCAAATGTCTCATTGTAGTATACTCCAGGTTGTTGTGAATAACCCATAGCTACCAACCTTGCCTTGTGTTTGTGTATGGTACCATCGGGGTTTAACTTTGTCTTGAAGACCCACTTAACTCCAATGATATATTTATCTTTTGGACAATCTGCTAGCTCCCAAGTTTTGTTTTTCTCTATTGTCTTTATCTCTTCTTTCATTGCCTTGACCCAGGCTCTAGTATGGCCAAGTTGCAAGATTCGTAGATGTCTGTTAGAGATCTGATTCGTCTCGGAGTGGATTCATGCGATGATTCTTCTTGATCTTGAATTGATGTTGGAGTTGTAGGAGATTCTGGAGTTATAATGGTATATTGATCATTATCTTCTTGGCTTGTAATTGGTTGATTGTTGGGCATGTATATTGTCTTCCTCTCAATTTGTTCCTCTTCCCAGTTCCAAGTAGCGCTTTCATCTACTTCAATGTCTTTATTGATAGTTAGCTTCTTTGTCTGAAGATTATAGACTCTGTAGCCTTTGGATTGTGTACTATATCCCAAGAAGATGCCTCGTACGGTCTTGTCTTCTAGTTTGTGTCTCTTTTGGTCTGGAACATGAATATAGCAAACAGATCCAAATACTCTTAGATGTTTAGCTGATGATTTCTTACCGCTCCAGGCTTCGATTGGAGTTTTGTCTTGAACTGATTTAGTAGGACATCTATTGAGTAGGTAGACAACAGTGTAGACTGCTTCTGCCCAGAATGTATTTGGTAGTCCTTTCTCCTTCAGCATTGATCTCGCCATCTCCATGACTGTGCGATTCTTTCTCTCCGACACACCATTTTGTTGTGGAGTATATGCGACTATAAGTTGTCGTTCTATGCTCTCATCTTCGTAGAATTTGTCAAACTCAGGAGATGAGTACTCCTTTTCACGATCACTTCTAAGTACTTTTATCTGTTTTCCACTTTGTTTCTTGACAAGAGCCTTGAACTTCTTGAATATTCTGAAGACTTCTGACTTTGCCTTTAAGAAATAGACCCATGTCATTCTAGAGAAGTCATCAATGAAGAGGATGAAGTACCTATTGTTGTGATGTGAAGGCGTCCTCATCGGTCCACAAACATCAGTGTGGATCAATTCTGGTAAGTCTTTTGTTGTCCATGCTTTGTCTGTTGAGAATATTAATCAATGTTGTTTACCGAGGAGACATCCTTCGCATGATTCATTATTCTCCTTTAAGTAAGGAAGATCCCTCATCATGTTTTTTCTGATATAGAAGCTTTAAGGCATGTGTGTTGAAGTGGCCAAATTGCCTATGCCAAAGCCATGAGTCATCAACTTCCACCTTCATGACAATATTAGTTCCAGGTTTGAAGCTTATGGGAAAGCTTCTATTTCTCTTCTCCGTTTTTACTTCACAAATTTCTATCCTTCTACTGTCATAAATTTTGCATGTATCTTTCTCAAAGTGAAGATAATACCCATTCTCCATCATTTGGCCAATACTTAAAAGATTTTCTTTAAGATAGGAAACTAGTAAAACGTCCTTGATGAATTTCGTACCTTTCTTTGTCTCCACCATGACAGTTCCTCTACCTTGAGATTCCACTGTGGCACCGTTTCCAAGTCGAACTTTGACATTGATAGATTTATCAATGTCTTTGAAGATGCTTTAATCTTTGACCATGTGATTGCTGCATCCACTGTCCAAGTACCAATTTCCTTTCCCACTTGGAGATTCTTGATTAGCATAGAATAAACGTTGCTCCTGGTTATGTTCTTCAACAAAGTTTCCTTGATGCTTATTTTTATTACGACAATACTTCTCCATGTGACCAGGCTTCTTGCAATAATGACATATTGGCTTCCCACGATGCCAACAGTCTTTTTCTACATGACTTGACTTATTGCAAATGCCACACGGAGGATATTTATCTTTCTTGCTTCCAGAGAAATTTCTAGAATCTTTACTTTTAGAATATTCTTCAATATTTTTCTTTTCTTCTTCTTCTCTCCTTTTGGGTTGTAATTTGAGCTTTGATTGAAAGGTATTTTCGACTGAATTTGTATCAGCACGATTATGTAATCTTGCTTCGTGCACTCCAAGGAGACCAACTAATTTACTTATCGATAGAGAAGATGGATCTGAGGAAGTTTCTATAGAAGCTACTATGGAATCATATTTCTCCGTAAGAGTGATAAGAATTTTTTTCTACCACTCTTTTTTCCTTAATTTCTTTTCCATATAACTTCATTTTATTCACTATTTCTTTTATTCTTCCATAGTATTCTTTAATGGTCTCAAATTCCTTCATTCTGATGGTCTCAAATTATCTTCTTAGATAGTGTAGTTTAACGGAGCATACTTGTTCATTGCCTTCAAATTCTTCTTCCAAAATATCCCATGCCCTTTTTGCAGTTTCTGCATCCATGATCCCCTAACGATAGTTTCTCCCACAGCTTGTTGAAGAACAAACAATGCTTGGGCATCCTTTTGTTCAAAATCTTCTAGCTTTTTTTGTTCCTCCTCAGATAGAGTCTCAATATTATCTGGTTTTGTATAACCAGATTGAACAATATCCCACAATTTTTGTGAGATAAAATATGTCTTTAGTTTGAGTTTCCAAATGTCAAAATTTTCACCGGTAAAAACTGGTAGGGGACTGAAGAAAAGTGAACATTGTTAGAAGCCATGGAAAAAACTCTCTTCTTTTGGAAGCATAGAAGGAAGGTTTTGGAAGTAATAGAATAATTTTTCTACGCCCAATAAATGATCGAACGTAGTTCTGGTACCACTGTTAGTATTTTAAGGTTGTTAAAGGGATAATTGAAGGGATAGAGAAAATGTGTAGATAGTAGAGTGTGAAAGTAGTAGTTGGAGAAGTGTATTTTGTAGTTGAGAATAGTTATATTGGATGTTGTGTTAGTTGTTCTTGATTTTTACAAATGGTAGGATACATAGATATTTATAGACCCATATATTATTCTATAAACTTATAGCTAGAACTTGTGCAAATAGTTCTAGATTTTTCTACATAGTAGAATTTTCTTGACTTTTCTTCCTATCCTAAGCTTTTCTCCAATACTCTAAAAGTTTCATTATATTTCAATAACTCTATCTTAGATTTTTCCAGATTGTTCTAGAATTTGCATTATATTTTAATATTTTGCACCATGCAAGGCTACCACTGGATGTGGCAAGCATCATCACATAAGACATGTTCAAGATAACTATGTCAGAACCCACATCTAGAGGAAGTGCCAAGCCACTAGCATTCCCAAGCCTCATTACTGAATTGTGCAAAATGCAAGGGGTTGATATCTCATTTCATCCAAGAAAGAAGTTGAGGTTGTCAATCAAAAAAACACATATCCAAACCAACTGCACTAATGAACTAGACAATATGGGGGTAGATATCACACCTCATCCAAGAAAGAAGTTGAGGTTGCCAATCAACAAAACATATATCCAGACCAACTACATTAATGAATTGGACAATGTGCAAGGCCTAGCGCAAAAACTTCATCCCAACGCTAGAGCATAATATTAGCACCAACAATCCAAGAAGCTAGTAGATTCCCTAAAGTCCATTGAGTCACTTCTTTCACACGTGCAGCATCAGCTAGTAGCAACCTACAGGGGTCAAAGGCCCTCTAATTCATCCTTTAAAATTTTACTCAACAACAACTTAACCAACCTCTTTAGTTTATGACACTTGAAGAATTTATGGCATCACAACTTGGCCTAAGGACAATCCATTTCAAGAAGAAGGGGTTGGTGGTGCAACACTAGAAGCACAAGGTGCAACAATAGAAAATCAAGCACAACCAACGCTTGAGCCATAACCACACAACTCAAGCAACAACACCAACATTGAGGCTGGTGGCTCAAAAAATGTGTAAGGCACTGATGCACATGTTGATGCTTCAAAAGAAAAAGACGCCAATATTGAAATTGGTGCATTTGAGGAAACTAAAAAATAACCCCTTACTGAAGGATTTAAAAATGTACAAGAAGAAGGCAACAACCTTCTAGCAATGAGGAGGCAGCAATAACACAGACAAAGAAGAGGGGCAAGGATCTGATGAGTTCTTTGAATTTAAGAGAGCCTCTAAATCATCCAATCCAGTAGATTAGTGAAGAAACCACCATCATCGTCAACCAATAAAACAAAGTTATTTTTAAGTTTTTTGCATTTTAATTTTAGTTTTAGTTTTTAAATTGTGTGTTAGAAGTAGTTTTTTTTATTATTAAGTATGCATGTCTTAGGTATCATAGGATGTAAATACCTTTTGGACATGGTTGGATTAGGAACTAAGTAGAAAAGGAAAAATACACTCTAAAAAACTGTTTTGAAATCTGAGAATGCAAGGAAGGAAAGAAGAAATAACCATGAGTACTTAAAAGCAAAATTGACACAATGTAGGTCAGCTTTTAGTTAAAGGTTGACACATGAAAGTGAATCTGATCTTGTGAGTTGAGTGAGCCAAACACATCATGGGAGAATGAGAGAAACACATAAGTGATTGAGCCATAGGTTTTGTGTCTAATTTTTTATAATTGTTAAACATGATTGGCATAAAAAGGATCAAAGGCAAGTTTTCTCGTGAAAATTTCTGCATAATCTAGACCAAACAACCACCTTGCATAAATTTTTGAAAAATACTCCTTTTGAACCTTGGCCTGAAACATGCACCCTGAGTCTAGAATGTATGTAACCCAACCTTTCTTACTGATGAGAAGGATGCAACAAAGGTGTGTGTGTGTGTATGTGTGTGTGTGTGCCATGAAAGGAAATGGTGACTTTGAAGTGGATAAAAAGGAATAAAGTTGGGGTATGCTTTGAGCATACCCAAAAATGCAAAAATACAAAATGCATTTTGAAATTGAGGCACCTCAAAACAAAAAATAATGTAGCAAAGCAAGTCAATCAAAGGTTTACTCAAAGGAAAGGAAAAGAAAAAGAAATTGGGTTGAGAAAAAACAAAAAGAAAAGAAGACTAGAATAACTAGACTCATTGCACTTATACATTGTTGTTATCCTTTTTAGTAGTGAGTCTTGTTTGTCTTGTAAGACAAAGTTCTTTCATAGCCCAACCACGTTACAAGCCCAAAAGACCATATTGATTTTGCCAATTGTGTGTAGGGGTGGCAAAACAGGCCAGCTAGCCACGCCTTTGGCCTATCAAAAATGGGTCAGGTTGGGTTGGCTCGCCACTAAGAAACGAGTTGGACAATTCAACCCACCTCACCTTAGGGCGGGCTGGGCCACCCCCTTTTTTAATTTTTTTAATTTTTTTTATTTTTTTTTTAAATTTTTTTTTATATATTTTTTATAAAATATATATATATATATATATATATATATATATATTTAAACATAAAAAATAAAAGAAAAAATGGATTGGTGGGTCTAAATGGGTTGGCCTGCCAGTTGAGCGGGCTAGGCGGGCCGGGCCACAAGGTTGGCGGGTTGGAAATTCTAACCTGGTTCACCCTTTTCAAACTTGCAAACCTCTACCTCGACCGAGAGACAAAAAGTGATCTGATCATGCAACAAAGCCACTCATTAGCAAAGACTCAATATGAAGACCAAAAAGACACATGCCAACAAGAAAAACTCACATTCACAGGAGAATGAAACAGACGAGAAAAAGGAAGATAAACTAACTTACCTCAAACAAGAAATTGATTGTTTGATCTTGATGAGCTCTCCGCAAGGAACTATCCACCGATCTTGAATTTTCAAAAGGATTAATTGGGAGTGAGCAACAAAAGAAGAAGATGGAGCTAAAGATCAAGGAGAGGATGCATTTAAAAAAAAACGTTTATGTGCTTTTTGAATTAAAACGGGTTGCTTCATTTCTTTTAAAATAAAGGCATATTCACATTTTTAAAGAGTTCTACGATTATCATCAAAACATAATTTATTAGAATAATTCAGTATATCTAAACGATCTAAAGTTATATCATTTTTCTAATTTTTCTTGTGGAATTTTGTACTATACTACACAGATAGGACCAACAAGACCAAATACCCAACCCTAGCCGTCAACTTATAGTCATGTTTGGTATAGATCACTAATCAACTATATAGAAAGACAATACATACATGGTGGCTAAGGCTACAAATCGGTAGGGACCGCCTACTTTAAACTTAGGAAATAACACCTAAATACGCAGAATCAATTCATAGGCATAGTACTTGGACCTTGATCAGGCCCACACAAGTCCAAAGGAGACCCTGCAGCGAGCCAATAAAGGCCCAGCTCATGAGCCGGGTAATCTGTGATTAATATTCTATAAATATAGATAGACCCCAACAATTAAAGGTACACAATCCATTAATACTAAAAATTAATATTTAATTTTAAGAATTCTTGGTGACTTAATCGTTGGAGTCTCTTTTGCATGTAATCTCCAAGATATTCTCAGCTCAGGATAAGATAAGATTTATATCACATTATTGTCCTTGCAGGAACAATTTTCAAAGATCGGTTGTCTCCGTTTGAGAAGGATTGGACCGATTATAAAGCCTCTTTTACCATATATATATATACCGTTTTAGTTTCTGTTCATTATTTCTACCCAGATCTTTAGCTTCTTGCACAATCGTGTTATTCGGACAGAAATATCTTATTTATTTGAATTATTAATGATAATTAAATTGAAGATTACACACTATATACTTAATAAAATGTAACTGGGTCATGTTATTCAATTGCTTCTTTATTATCTGTTTGAAGTAAAGAATCTGAGTGAAACCAATAATATAAAATGGTCGTTTAACTTTGAGAAATTATTTATGAAATGCAAAAGGGGTAATAATATTCATAAATTTCGATAATAAATAGATAGATTAGTTTAAACATATACTCCTAGAAAACAATTTAAATGTTGAGTTCTTAAATTAATTCTATTATAGATTCAAGGAAAGGAAACATTGTGAAACTTTTATTTAAAAAGTCTTACTGTTATGTCACACAAGTCTTTCTGTTTTTATCAAGAGTACATCATTGTCTTGAAATCAACTAATTTCCTTGAGCATTGCAAATCTTAAAACTAATCCCTAATGGATTATTGTTCTCGTTAACAGCATCACCTAATGGATTATTGCTCTCGTTAACAGCATCACCTAATGGATTATTGTTCTCGCTAACAGCATCAGAAATGTGAATCGTTGAACCTTCTTCACCTCTTTCTGAGGTTGATTGTTTCCTAGCATAGGGCACAAGAAATTTGTCCATACCAGCAGCAATAGTTAGCAGTTCTGCTCGCAAAAACACACATTTTTGCATGATATACTCCAAACCACCAGATTTCATGAGAGCTGCAACGTACAGTAATAAAACAACATGAGAATCAACTTTCAAACATTAACAAATCAAGCAGAAACCACACTGATTAAAATGTGTTACAGGGTAAAACGTGAACTCAGTTTGAGACTTATGCTATGTAAAAGAGTTAATTAGCAAATCTCACCCTCATAGTTTTCAGCACAAAACTTTTGACAGATGGGCTTCAACTCAGTAGCACGATAACGATCAGCAAGAACCAGAATATATGGAACAGAATATATAGATATGCCTCTACAAAATATTGATTCACACATCAGCTTCAACCTTGGCAAGGCAAACTTGTCCGCTGCAGCTAATAACCTCGCAGGAAATGATTCTGGTATCGAAGAATACGATGATGATTGCCACGAATACAGCTCTTGATCTTCCACCAGAGTGTCTTTGTATATAAAGTGAAGCAAAGCCTAGTAGAAGCAAGAAAATCATTAGATAATCAAGAAAAATGGTATGAGATTACACATTAAAACTGACATAATACCTTGAAAACTTTAGGTTCCATATCATCGAGAACTATCTCACTATTATCCTTCCCTACCCCATTGGAAAACCAGGTTTCAAGCACTGTTGATCGAGCACCCAAAATAAGCTTGTGTGCCCGAAACTTTGCCCCGTTAATGGAGAAAGTGACATCACATAACTCTTCATAATCTAACAGCATCCCCAAATCTGTTCCTATGTCGGATTCAGGAACATGAATTGAGTTTAACAAAGAAGAATCCGACATCACCAGAACACCGACAGTGCAACTGATCTTCAAGCTGTCATCCTTGACGAAAGTTGATGTCTCAAGGTCTTTTCGTTTGAAAAACCGCTTATATCCCCTAACACAAACAGCAACACATTCATCATCACTTCATAGACAACACCAATGGTTAATAACATTGATTATATATCCCAAAAATCACAAGTTCTGAGAGAAGAAAAAAGAGATGAACACATGAAAGAAAGAAAATGTTGAGACTATATATATCTAACCAAATGCAGCCACGGTTTTTTATAGTATAAGGGCCATTCTCGAGGCTCCGACCGAAGTGGCTATAAACCAAATCATTCCCTTTACCGCTTTGGTCGTGCAACTTGAGTTCGAACAGTGCACGAACATCGATGCTCTCGGAAACGAGAGCCACAAAGATGGAAACGTAAACACCATTATCACTGGGAACCTTGCCATCCGGGTAGAAGTATATGGCCCACTGGTGCCCCCCCACTGTGAATGTCTCGCTTGCAATGAATTTTCCAATGCCCATTCCCTTCGCTAGAGAGTAACCCTTCAACTCAAAATTGTGTGTTCCGTTCACTGTCTCCGTTACAGACAATGAATCCGTCAGAGATGGCAGATTCTTGCCGCTCTCTGTCATTGGGTTGTAGTACAACGTCATTTTCTTCGAAAGAAGAAGAAAAAATGGGTGTGCACAAAGTAGAGAGAGAGAGAGATGGTGTTGCAAATGTTTGTCTTTCGATTCGAATTGAGTTCAGTTTAGGGTTTGAGTGAGGTTCATTATACTCAAATATATAGCAGCCGGAGGAGGAACTGCTAAGCAAAGAATTAAAGACTTCAAGATCAGATTTACCGAGTTGCAGAAAAAAACTTAATTTAACATTAATTAGTTAGGGTTCTTGAATCCTTTTCCTTTTTTCAATATGGATTTTCAGCTAGTTTTGTTGGAGAGAAGAGGTGGTTTAGTTACAAATTTTATATCATATATCTCTTCTATTAATAACTGTAAAAACATATGATAATTACGAAAAACAATACGATGTGCATATATATTTAACTTTTTATGATATTAAAAAGATAAAATTATCTATAACTATATATTTATATTAATAATTATACAGAATTTTTTTTTCGTATTTCATTTTTTTCAATTTTACTTTTAATTATTATTTTAAAAGTTAATTATTTTATAAATAATTTACTTTTAATTCTTATTCTAAAAACCTTTTTGTCTTCGTCCATTATTTTGAAAATCTCTTTAGTGTATATATTTTATTTCAATTTTTTTTATTCACATTTCATTTTTTAAATTTTATCTTTAATTATTATCTTAAAATTAATTATTTTATAAATAATTTACTTGTAATCGTTATTTTAAAAATTCTTTTATTTTTCTATGTTATTTTAAACATCTTTTTTTATACATATTTTATTTTTTTAATATTATATTTAGCAATTATTTTAAAATAAATTATATATTTTGAAAGTAAATATTATTGATTTTAACTTAAATTATTATGAAAATTAAAAAATACGAATACACATGTGAAACGCATGTGTTTTCACTAATAATTATAAAATAAATATAAATAATTTTTTTAGTTTTTTGTTATAAATAATTTTTATTTACTTTGTAAGTAATTCTTTATTATAAATAATTATTTCAGTTTAAAAAAAAATTAAAATAACTATAATAAAATTAGTAAAATATTATTTGAATTTAAAAATAATTAAAAAATAAACGTCCGAAAAAAATTAATCTATTTATATAATGGTATAGATAAGTATTAAATTATATATTCAATACTATTAATTATTATTTATTGTTTAAATTATAAAAGTAATATATTTAATGAATTTATTTTCATGTATTAAATAATACATTTAATTATTTTACGTTTTCAAAAGTATTATTTCCTCAATTTGTTGGCTTATTTAAGTTCTTCATAATTGATTTCAATTGAGTTTGTATTAATTCTTCTGCACCCGTACTCAAAATATTTTATACTTTTTAATTGAGTGTTTGTTCTTTAAATTTTTCCCTATTTCAATTATGTGACCCTTGTTTTATTTCATGTTTTTTATGTTAAGATATGTAAAGTTTTATGATTAATAAAATAATATTGTAGTTAATATAAAATGGTAAGTTGTTTTTATTGCTTTAATAGGTGAGAATATTGGATAGTACATCTCGATTTGTCCACTCCACATTTGACCGGTAAAATGTGGGTTGGATTGAGTAGTCCCAGATGAGTATTGTAAGTTAATTTTGTTGATCCGTTTGTGGGCAAGTCCCATGAATAAACATTACAAGAAAATCTTTAAATAATGACTAATTTTAGTGACAGAAAATAATTAGTCACTTTAGTAACCAATTGAGATACTAATTTATAAATTAAAAATTATTAGTAACTAAAATAATTTCTAGATTGGTCACTATCATTAGCTATCAAAGTTTTGGCTACCAAAAGAATTAGTCACTAAATTAATCATTAAAGACCAATTTGGAAACTAATTTCTTTGTAGTGAAAACCTTGATAGCTAATATTAATGACCTATTTAGATATCAATTCACTATAGTGATTAATTAAGAAACTATTTTAGTTACCGATAATTTTTGGTTTATAAATTGATATCTAAATTGATCATTATAGTCACTAATTATTTTTTGTCACTAAAATTGATCATTATTTAGAATTTTTTTTAGTGAAATTCTTACAAAAAATATATAATACAATTGTGGTAACAATAATCTTGTTTCAATATTTCACATCTTTGTTGCACCCCATAAGCACAGGCTAGCCTGACCCGTTTTGGTCCAGTCCAGCCCACTCTTAGGTAAGCTGTCAAAGTGGGTTAGAACTGGTGGACAAACCTGACCCACCAAAATTCAAGCAAGGTTGGATTGAAATTTTTTTACAAATTTTAGTACGGATTAATTTTTGACCCAGCCCACCAAGAACCCAGCTCACCTGGGTTGAACCCGTGGTGAGCCGGGTTGGCTCACCAACCCACCTATAGATAAAGGGTCACACCATTTTTTTGTATTTGGGTTGGGTTGAGTGTTTTTTTTAGCGAACATATGGGATTGACAAATGCAAACATAATATTTTTGTGATTTTGGTTTTTATTTAGGACTAAACATTATTTTAGATTGTATTGAAGTTTATTTAGATTTTAATCATAATTAAACTTTTGTTTTTTGGGATGGAAGACAAAAAAAAATTATATTTTTTTTAATTAAGTAAGCCAATGAATCAACCCATTGGCGGACCTTGCTTGGGACAAAGGGGAGCCATGGCTCCCCTAAGTTTTTAATTTTATTATATATATATATATATATATATATATATATATATATATATATATGTATATATATATATATATATATATATATATATATATATATATATATGTATGTATATATATATATTATTCTTTAAAAAGTAAAATAAAAATTAATTTGATGGACTTTGGTTAATAACTGGATTAAAGGGATTAAGGTTCTATATATGGTTATAAGGTTTTTTCAAAGTAAGTCATCAAGAAAGCATGAAATAAAAGAAAGACAGATTAGGAGAAAAAAAATTGGAGAATAAAGAGAATGAAGAATGCATATTCACAAGATATCATGAGTCAGTATTCTAGTATGATTTATGTATGTTAGATTTATGATTCTTCCATTACAATATTTCTCCCAAATTAGTTTGAACCCTAACTATGATTTTAGGAATTTTTTATGCAATTGGCATGAACCCTAATTATACTTTTCTCAAATTTGTACAACCCAACATTATAAAATGTTGATATTTTGTATTTTACGCTGCATATAATGAAATAGTTGAATAGTCTTGAATTGAAATAGTAATTAGAATATCCATTTATGTGAATTCAATAAATTAGGAAGACTAAAAATTGAAAGGTGTGAATTGCATGATTAAGTAAAGGAAATAATTTTTTTAAATTAAAAAACTATATGTAAAAAATCTAATTTGGCTCGCTAATAAGTGAGTTAAGTTGGGTTGGCTCACTTAGTGGTCAACCCGTAGTGGGTCGGGTTAGGTTGGGCCGAGTAACCCGTTTTAACAGCTTTATCCTTAGGCCACCAAAAATAGGTCGATCGAGCTGGCCCGCCAAACAATGGGTCAGTAATTGTAACCCGCTCGCTATAGGGCAGGCTGATGGGCTAGCATGTTGGCCTGCCACTTCTTTTTTAATTTTTTATAATTTGTTTATATATATAAATATTAAAAGCATATTTAATTGCATAAATATTTTCTAAGCTTTTAATTAATTAATTAATGTTTTTAATTGAATAAGTTAAAATACATATTAAATTTACATGTTAAATTATTATATTATAGTAATAATTAGAATTTAATTTGTAAGTATTAATGATTTAAATGAGAATAATATTACATATTTATATCTTAAAAATAATATAGTATACAACATTTAATCTTTTAAATTATTTTTATTGTTTTTAAATTTAATAAAAAGATGGGTCAGTGAGTGGTCCTCATTTGGCTCGCCAATCAAATTGGACCAAAACGGATTGGCATGTTCAAAATAACAATCCAGCCTGTCCCGCTTTGACAAGGTAGTGGGTTGACCCGCTGGCTACAACCTCTTTTATCACCCTTACCTATGAGTCTACACCATTGACAATAAAATTGAAATAAAAATAAGTAAACATAATATTAAGATCCACATCAAATAAACGATTTAAAGTAAAACCTTTCATGAACCATGAAATATACAAATAAAGGCTTAACTACTTTGTTCATCAAGTTTGGTTGAAAAGTTTCAAGTTGGTTTTCACTTGAATTTTTGTTTCAATCAAATCTCAATTTTTAAAAAATTAACTCAATTAAATATAAGGAAGCAAGATAAGGACAAAATAATAGTTACATCAACAAAAAAAATATAGAGATTTAATGAAAAAGTATTAAAAAGTATTAAAAATTTGAGTACTCAATAAATAAAAAATATTTAATAAAAATTTAATTGAAAATATACAAATTTATGAAATTTAATTAAATCATATTTGTGAACTTAATTAAATTTAATGTTTCTTATAAATTTGAGTATTTTAAATTTCCTAAATTTTTTTAATTTTTATATTTTTTAATTAAGCTTTTACAATTTAAGTTCTTTTATTAATTGAGTGACATGATTATAAGTGGGTCTACTCAAACCAAAGAGATGTTGTGTTGCAAATATTTTGTGAATTCAAATCAATTCACTATAGGGTTCAAATATATAAGATTCATTTTACGGTTTAAATGTATAAGAGTGGAATAAGATTAATGAAACAAATAATTAAGGTTTAATCGGTAATTTGTTGGTTTTTATATTTTTTTTATTCAAATGAGTTCCTATTTTAAAAAAAAAAAATCAACATGATCCTATTTGTTGTTTGAAAGTTCCACGTGTTAAAATCTTAGTTTGTTATTTATCAAATTTTCTACTTGCAAGTATTATTTGTTAAAATCATTGAGGTTTTAAGAAAGAAGATAACCCATATTTTAACATGTCACACTATCAAACGACGTTAACGCGAATTTAACAAAATAAATCACATTAAATCTTTTAAAAAAAATAAAAGATTAAGGTAAGTATAATATATATATATATATATATATATATATATTATAAACTAGAAGAAAACCTAAATATAATTTAATTACTAATTAAGTCATATATACTTTATTAATAATAAGTATTAAATGTGTGAACAACATATTCAATAATATTAATTATTATGTATTGTTTAAGTTATAAAACCAATATATTGAATAGATTTATTTTCATATATTAAATAGCACATTTATTGTTTTACTTTTTAAAATAATATTAATTATTATGTATTGTTTAAGTTATAAAATCAATATATTGAATAGATTTATTTTTATATATTAAATAGCACATTTATTATTTACTTTTTAAAATGTTATTTCCTTAATTTGTTTTTAACATGTGTATTACTTGATTGTGAAATAGTTACTCTATGATCTCCATGTAAAATGCTAAGAAACTACTATTTGATCCAAAAAATCACGATAGGCTAAAAAAGAATTCCTCTCTAATTAAAGACTATGAAAAATCTCCCTCCAAGTATGCTCCATGACCTCATAAACTCAACATGAATAGAAGTATGTGACTATCCATATTTACCACAAGCAGTGGCGGACCTTAGAATGTCCGTAGGGGGGCCATGGTCCTCCAAAGATTTAAAAAAAAAATTTAAAAGTATTTTAATTTTTTTTAATTTTTAGATTGTTTTTTATTTTTTTATAAAATATAAATAATAAAATAAAAAATTAAACATAATAAAGAATAATAAAATATATTGAGATATTTTTGTGTTCTCTCTCATTCTAAGTTTCTCACTGTATTCATTTATACTATTGCATCTCCTCTTTTGTTTTTTGTTTTTAAAAAAATAGAAAGTTAGACATAATATTCATTCTTCTCGCTCTTAGTTCTCATTCGTTCTCTTTTAAGATAAAAAAATGTAACTCTGATTTCTCTTCTCTTCATAGGAAAATATTAGTTTGGTATTTAGTTTTTTTTTTATCTTATGAGTTTTTTGTATATTTTTTTTTATGAATATAAAAAGAAAAGTTATGTAATATATGTTTTTTCATATTAATTTTTTGAAACTTATCATAAGAAAACGTTCTCAAATATGAGAATATCTAGGGAAAGAGATGAAATTAGAAAAACTTATTTAAGATGAGTTTCATATCAAATACAACTTCAAAACTATCATTTTTTTTAAGAAAAAACATACAAAGGAAAAACATACAAGAATTTCAATACTAAATTATATATGCTTTTTGTTATATTAGTAATAATAATTAAATATATAAAATTTGAGTATATTATTTTGGCTCTTTCAAATTTTTTGACCAAGATCCGTCACTGACCATAAGCTAATTGGCATATAGAATTTGTCATACTATGTTCATAAATGAAACCACCCTATCTTCCATAGTTTAAACGATGAAACCACTCGTATGCTTCTTAAATTTAATCTCAGTCATATGCACTAGCTCTTTAATATGAAAAATTAGAAAAAAAAAACAGAGTTAGATCTTGAAATCTCTCCAAATTATCCAAATAATTGTAGTAATTACAGTCACTTTGATCACTTTAAGCAAATGACTATAAGGAGATTTCATAAACCGAATAACCAAATCAAAAGAAGAAAATTGCAAATCCCGTAAAACTTCCTTTAATCGTTATTTTAGAAACTTTTTTTCTTTTAATAGTGATTTTAAAAACTTCTTTTGCGTACATATTTTATTTTTCTAATTTTACATTTAACAACTATTTTAAAAGTTAATTATATATTTTTTATTTATCTTAACTCAAATTTCTATGAAAATTTAAAAATGAAAACACATAGGCATGACAAGGCATGTATTTTCGCTAGTAATAATAAAATGGTTAAATATATTTTTGATCCCTCAACTATAGAATTAGTCCTCTTTAAAAAAAAAATCAACATTATTATCACACAAAGAAGACATAGAATATATAACCATTGTCCCGCAAAGAACATATCATAAAACCACGTTCTTTTCTAATAAATAAGTGATTAATATTTATTTTTTATATTTTGTATTCTTTTATTATTTTAAATATAATTAAAGATAAAATAATAATAATAACATGGAATGTGTCCATGATAGGAATTTCATATATTGTTGTAAATTACGAATGTACATGAAAAAATTGAAATAATTTAATTGTAGAGCAGGTGAAGTATTTATGCAATTAATTTTAGTAAATAGATAATTATATTCAATATTTTTATTTTTTTACAATTTTAAAATATAATTAAAGATAGAATAGAAATTTGAAATGTCTATAAGAAAAATTTATAGAAAAAACTTCCTTATATGTATTATTATAAGTTCGCAAATTTGCACGAATAAAAAAAAACACAGTTATATTATAACCTAGTTAAAGTATGAAGTTATTTTTAGTAGTAATTACATTTATTATTTTATTTATTTATTTTAATTTTAAGATGTATAAAAATATGGAATACATTCAAATAAAATACCCATTATATATTATTTATTATAAAATTATTAAATAACAATATAAAAAATAGTATTTAACATAATAATTAACCCTCAGAAGAAGAAGAAGAAAATGACTAGAAAAGTAAAAGTAAAATCTATCAGAAGAGAAAAAAAAATGTTTTATTTGTTTCTGTTGTGCTCTAGCAGCACTATGACGTGGAAGTGGGTGATAATTTGGAGGACGAAAACCCAATTGTCTCATGCGCACGGAACCTTCAGGAATCAAGATCAGATCAAAGTAATAAAAGGAAAAGAAAAGAAAAAAAAAAGAAAAATCTTCAAATCATTGTTCATTATTTTCTTTTTTTTCCTTAACTAAAGAAGCTAAACAAAAGCGAGAACTGGATAGATTCGAACCACCAACAACAACATCAACACAGATCCGTTTTCCTTCACTTTCCGGGAAAACCCCCATTTCCCGAGAAAACCGTGCATGGTCGTGTCACGCGGATTGAATTGATCGATCATTGCAATTGCGCGTGAGATGTACAACCCGGCGGCGGCGAGTAGGAGCGTCCTGGCGTCGCGGACGAGTTCCCGTTCGGTGACGGAGACGGTGAACGGTTCGCACAAGTTCGTGATCAAGGGTTACTCTCTTGCCAAGGGAATCGGCGTCGGAAAACACATCGCGAGCGAGACTTTCACCGTCGGAGGGTACCAGTGGGCGATTTACTTCTATCCCGACGGTAAGAATCCTGAAGACAACTCCGCCTATGTCTCCGTCTTCATTGCGCTCGCTTCCGAAGGCACCGACGTTCGTGCTCTCTTCGAACTCACCTTGCTCGACCAGAGCGGCAACGGCAAGCACAAGGTGCACAGCCACTTCGATCGCTCGCTCGAGAGTGGGCCCTACACTCTCAAATATCGAGGCAGCATGTGGTTAGTGTCGCCGTTCTCTCGCTCTGTTTGGTTGTGGATTTGAGCTTTAGGTTAAACTGAACTGTAATGTTTGGTAGGGATCGTGAAATTGGGAGTTAGGTGATACATTCTTGTGTGTAATTGTATGAATTGTTACTCTCTGTGGTTGCTTTGTTTTTAATTATAGCCTTGCTTGTCTCTGAATGAGAGCTGGGTTCAGTTTTGGTGCGTGAGGTAATAAATCAAAAGAAACACCAGAGATTAGTGCGATAATTCCCTTCCCAATGAGTGTGAGTAAGTTGCCACCCCTGTCTCAAATCGATTGATTTGGCTCTTCTGAAGTGAAACACTCTTGCAATCGGTGATTAGAGTATCAATGGTTAAAAATAGTGATTAAATCAAATATATAGTAACACAATCTGGAATTAGTTATAATTTCAATAGTTGATTTTATGATTAATGGTTATCATTGCATCATTCTCCTCGTTTTAGGGGATCAAATCCCAATTTGAAAGGTCTTAGATAGTTTTAGTTATGCCTGCGTATTGGTGCTAATGGCTTGGATGTTTTATGGATGGTGTGGCATAAGCGGAGTTTGAAAAGGCAGCAAACTTCTGTACCCCAACTCCCAAACAGCTTGAAGACCTTTGTTTCTTCCCGTGAGCTATGCGAATGTAATATCATAATGTCCAATGTAGCCAGCAAAGTTATAAACCCTCTGACCCCATACTACCACGGACAATACGACCAAGGCCAGCATGCCATTGGGAGATTCCAACATGCTGCCATGAACATATAGGGCTTTCCAGAGTTGGATGAATCTAGATATATGTTCTTCCTTGATGACTTCTCCCTTTAGAAAGTAAATGTTAAAATGTGTTACTGTTTATTCTTTCAAAACTTGGTTTTAGTTCCTGCACAAATTTAACTCTATATATTTTGCCTTGAGTGAGTGATATAGTTTTAGTCCCTCTGCAGGAACTAGAACAGAGAGTTTTAAAACTTATCAATTTTATAAGGACCAGGGCCAAGCTTTGGGATATTTTCGTGGACCAAAGCCATATTTTACTCTAAAATAATGATCGTCATGCTATTAGTTTATGGTTAGGATATTCTAACATGGTAATAAGATCCTTGTGGTTTTTGTAATATGCTTGGGATGCCATGCTGCGTTACTGGCTGTTTTATCCATTTTTGTGATGTGCGATATGGAGTGATCAATGGTGCACTGATTGTGTTTATTAGGGGTTATAAGAGATTTTTTAAACGGGCTCAACTCGAAGCTTCAACATTCCTGAAGGACGACTGCTTGAAGATAAACTGCACTGTTGGTGTGGTGGTGTCATCCATTGATTGTTCTAAATTAAACACAATACACGTTCCTGAGTCTGACATTGGGTCACATTTTGGAATGCTGTTAGAGAATGAGGAGGGGTCAGATGTGACTTTCTCTGTAGGTGGAGAAAGGTTTCATGCTCATAAACTTGTTTTGGCTGCCCGATCAACTGCGTTTGAAACTGAATTTTTCAATGGGATGGAGGAGGATGAGCAGGAAGTAGTTGTTACTGACATGGAACCTAAGGTTTTCAAGGTAAGACATTTGTTACAATGCCCATTTTTATCTATCCTTTCGCCATAATTTTTTTGTTCCATGAAACATGCATGGTAATCAATTCAGTCTTACCGTGCCATATCATTCACCTGGTTGTTTAATGTGTCTTGTGTCCTATTGTTGAGCAGGCTTTACTTCATTTTATTTATAGAGACACTCTTATAGATGATGAGGAGCTTTTTGTGTCACGTTCATCATTCTTGCCTTCAGTATCTGAATCATTTGCAGCAAAGTTGTTAGCTGCTGCGGAAAAATATGGCTTGCCCAGACTTAAGCTGATGTGCGAATCTGTTCTTTGTAAAGACATTTCTATAGATTCTGTAGCCTATATTCTGGCTCTTGCTGATCGCTATCGTGCTACAGAGTTGAAGTCTGTCTGTCTACAGTTTTCTGCTGAAAACCTTGTTGGTAAGTTTTACTGCTTGACATATCTGTCCCACTCATGTCTAAACCTGAATTCATAGTCAGCCACTTATTAGCTTGTAATAGGTGCTCTTGTTTTGGTGTTTGCACTATTTGTTACTTGACAAAACCTCTGGATCATACAACTTAAACATAAACCAACTCATTTGTTCTTGTGTTGATGAAAGTTTTTCCCACTGGCATAATTGGTTGTATGGAAGTAAACTTTAATTCTCGGTATTATGAATGTGTTAAGCAGCACACTTTTCTTGAATCTTGATTAAGTCTCATTCATAAGTAAGAATTGGCTCCATTGTCTACAAGAAAATAATGATTATCTATCTTCCTAGAAATGTAAATACTTTTAATTTATAGTGTAAAGATGGAAAGAATACAAAGCGACACAGCCTCACCTTTTCCACTTGTCCTACATCTTATGCTATTTATGTTACTGGCAAACTTTATGGCCTAATTGCTGGTATTTAAATTTGATGGCGAACAATGATTGAATATAGACCTCCTGAGGCAAGTTTTATGTTCCTTTTGAAGGATGTTATGGGGTTGTTGATAACCTGTAGCGTTTGTTTGTTGTTTCTTCGGGCTTGTGTTCTCCTTAGTTCCAAAAAAAGTGATTGAAATTTTTCTGTCTCGTTCTTGTGAGAAGTATCCTTTTCTTGAGCAGTAAGTTCTTTACATTGTTCCGTGATTGTATTATTCCCATATTTTTTAGCCGAATCAGCAGACATGCTTTGATCATTTGGTAGCAAGAAACCATTGCAGAGGCACCAATGTTTAGTTTCTATCATGTATGTGTTGGACTTCCTACTTTTCAACGCTCTCCTTGGGAAGTTTCTGTTGAATAGGCTATTTATAGATTTCTTCGTTGTTCTCAAATACACACATTTTATTCTGAACAACTGTCAATCTAATAAAGATGCATCATTCATAAAATGTGTTCAAGAAAGTTGGTTGACTTAGACACTACAGTTGTATTCGCTCTGTAGTCTGTAGTTACTAGTACTTCTCAAGTTTGTAATATATGCATATCAAGTTGTGCTCAGTACATTTTTCTAATAAAATATTTCATCCTGTACACCGTTCTGATTGTCTTCTAGTACTTTCATTTTCAATAACAGCCTAAACATCATGAAATGATCATAAAGCAAGGCGTCAGATGTATAACTATATCGCTTATTAATTTCTGTCTTGCAGCTGTGATGCAATCTGATGGTTTTGAATATCTTAAGGAAAATTGTCCATTACTGCAATCGGAACTGCTAAAGACTGTGGCGGGATGCGAGGAGGAATTTAGTGGAGAAGGAAAATGTCGAAGTGTCTGGGCCCAGTTTTCTGATGGTGGTGACACCAATGACAGGAGTGTAAGACAACAAACCTGGGAGAATGGAGTTGACAGGAGTCAAAGCTTGTGGGTTCATCTTTCTGATGGTGTCAACAACAATGACAGGAGTCCAGGGCAAGAACCTTGACAAGGTAAGCTACCATCGTTTGTCAGTTAGGCCTAAATGCCAGATTACTGCAGGGATAATACTAACCTATTATGCGGGCTGGCAAAGGGGTAGAGGAATGCAAGACATTGTAAAGAAAGGATTCTAAGATACTGCCACCATTGTAATGTCTTATAATACTTCTTTTTTCTTCGATAATATGATTACAAGGATGTAGTGGTAGGTAGCAATAAGTAATAACATTGATCGTTGTAAGGAAGTTTGTTGTGAACATTTTCATGAATAACTGGTCTTGCTTTACTTGGTGGTGGTTGTGTTGTGTTTTATGAAGAAATTATTAAAGTGAGCAATTAGCAGTATTTTGTGGTCTTGTCTTGTTTCTTCCAAGTCCTATTAAATTCAAAAATAATGAGAACCATAAATCATTGCATGCAGGGATTCGGTTGGGACAAGTTAATTGGTCCTTGGTAGAAGACCAGCCTGTGCAGGGATTTCACTGCATGAAGCATTGTTTTTCTTTTCATTTTTTAAGGGGGTTGACTGGTTGAGAGTAGCAGATTTGTATTGTAACGTTAGTGATGTATCTTCTAACATCAATGAATGGTAGCAGTTAACAAAATGAGATGAAGTGACAAAACAATATCTTGTTTACCTTGTTTCTAGATCTTTTTCTGTTAGTTTGGTGAAGTCGGGACTATTCATGCATGATTGCTGTATCTTTTACACAGTTGGAATCTTCATCCTTGTGAATTGTCGAGCATAGATCAATTAGACTGGTTAACTATTTTACCATGAATGGTATCGGATGATTTTCATCAAACCTTTACATTATAATTGTATTTGTAAGCTTAATTATTTGTGTGAAGTATTAATGTCTTGTGATTTTTATATATTTTGAAAAATAATTTTAATTTATGTTATTGAAGTATTAAATAGGATTTTGTAAAGATTATTTGTACTGTAAATAATTTCAATTCGATGGGAGTTTTTGAGATAAATTTATTTAATTAAAATATATTAAACGGTGCAATAGGAAAATTGATAGTGTAGTTTAGCCTGTTGTTTATACATAGGAAGTATAATATGAAGAAAATGTCGGTAGTTGAATACTTTAAATAGATAGTTAAGAATTTCTTTTATCATATTTTACCCTATGATGATTCAGGTGTATTTTACCTACGCAATATATCACATCCCAACTTTCTGTAAAGAAGATTTGGTTATGAAAATATGTTACATCTTTGTCAAAAACCTGAAACATGCGTCCCCTAACTTTTTCTTTTATTTGAAGATTAAATATAGTTTTAGTTTTTCAACTTTTAATAAAAATTGAAATTAGTTCATTTTAAAAATTTTGAATCAATTAAATATGTAAATTTAATTTTTTTTAATTAAATTTTATTATGTTTTAAATATACTATAAAATTTATTTAATATTTTAATAATTTAATAAATTTTTATTTTCATAGTTTCACAATTTTACAATTTCAAAATCTCTTAATTTTATAATTTGGTAAGAATTTTTATAGTTATGTAATTTTATATTCGTATATTTTATAATTTTGCTATTATGAAATTATTTATTTTTATAATTTTTAACTTTTTAGTAATTTGTTGATTTTTTAAATTTTTAATTTATTAATTTTGTAAGTGTTACATGTTTTATATTTTGTAATTTGAAAATTTTAACTTTTAATTTTAATTAAGTTTAAAAATAATTTTTGTTTAATTTAATATTTGAAAAGGATTTCATCATCAGATCTTTTGTAACAAAATATGATGTGACGATAATTGTCACATTACAAAATTAACTGTCACTTATCTATAAAGACTCAATTAATAATTTTTAAATTTATTTTCACTTATCTATAAAGACTCAATTAATAATTTTCAAATTTATTAGAATTCAAAATGTAATTAAGCCTAATTAATATATTACAAAAATTGTGATGAACTCACTAAAATTCACTTAGTGAATATATAATGTACAAATAATTTTTAAAATAATTTAATCTACATTTATTGAATAATATATTAATTTATAATAAGTTTTAGTTTTCTTAAATTTAGAAAATACTTAATATTTTAATAAATACTTTATTCAACCAATTTATATTAATTTTAGAAAAATTTTAAAATTTCAAACATAATTGAATTTTTTTCTTAATTGTAAAATAAATTATTTTTGTCTCAATATTAATTTATATAAGTCTTATCATTTACCATTTATATAACATAGTAATCAATAAATTAGTTTATGTTAAGTATATTTTTACTTGATATATTTTTATATATAAAATTGTAATTCGTCTTTCTCCCTTAAAGTTCATATAAAATTTATCCTTATATTTTAGTAATACATGAAATACATCCTCTAAATCTAAAAGAAAAATATAAAAAAAAAAAGAGAAATATAAAACAATTTTTTTTTTCAAATTACACGTGTCAATTACGTGGTTGTCTCGCATTCTGACATGTCAGTCCAGTCAACAACATGATCATTAAAGATGTCACCTAAAAGTTAACTTCGTTTGAGGACAAATTTTATATAAATTTTGAGGAAGAAACAAATTCCAATTTCACATGTTAGCACAATGACTAAAAGCATACTTAACACTTAATTTTTCATATAAATTAAAGTTTTTTTTTGCATAAATTTATTATAAAAAAATTTCATATAGTTTTTCTAAATTCTTATTTTTAATTTGTTACCCATAATCATATTACATAAAGATACCCATAATAATATCACAGAAAATTGGGTGGAAAATTTATTTATCTATTAGTATATTTACAAAGGAGTTAACTCATAAAATGTAGAAGTCTCAATAGAGCAGCAACTCACTAAAATGAGTAAGGTAAAGTGACTCTGTTCAACTTACGATAAGAGTTATGTTGGATAGACTTAAATCATTGGACTAACATTTTGTTAAATAGCTTATATATTATTTAACTAAATATTATTTCATTAAACCTCTGTCTCGATCCATTTGGACAGATTAACCCGTCATGATCCATTTTGTTATCTACTAAAAATTAACAATAATATAATAAAAGGTAAAACATTTTCATAAAAAAATAATAATTTATTTAACAATTTCTCTATTACTTTTAGAAGTCAAACCATTTACTTTGAACGACTCTTATATTTTTTAGAACATCATACACTTTCTTTAGTTAGATTTATCATTTCTTCAACAAATAGTTAAGTAAATTATTTTCCTATACCATTTCCTACTTATGTTTCTTTAATTAGTTTTATACTTTCAGGCGCAAATAATTATGTACAATTATTGTCTTATGCATAAATGTGAAAAAGGGTCAAAATGCCTCAAAAATTAATTTCCTGAATCTTATAAAATATATGATAATCAAGTTGTATGTCCCTTCAATTAAAACTGTTGTTCATTTAACAGGAAAACAAACTAAAAGGAAGGCAACACCAATTTCATTCATGTGTTCATGAGGTGTCAAAGTTTCATTTCAACATTTTGCCCTTTCACATAATATTAATTGGAAAAAATAAAAAAGTACTAAAAAGGTGAAGAAAAAATGCCATTGTGAAATGAAAGAAGTTGGGTACAAGAATTAAACAAAAGTGTAAAGTTTTATAGCACAACCCTTCAATTTAGCATAGATTTAATGACTTATATAGCATAACTCTTCACAAACATACTTTGGCTTATACCACACTATTATTACATGTAGTGGTTTTCCGTTTTAACGCTATGTGTTAATTTTATGAGATACAAATTATAACATGTGATAAATTTAACAAAATTTAAATACTTTATTTCAGTTAACAATTAAATATAGATTTAGTAAATAAATTATTATACTTTATTTTCAATTTAATTAAAATTTTAAAATACTAAATACAAATATGAAAGTGTAAAAGTGAAAACAAACACATTCCATACCAAGGGAAGTTCTTTGTCATAAAAAAAATTCATAATATTATTTTGCATCATTTTACATATGCAGAAAGGAGAATTCACTGACTTATATCATTAGACAAGTAATTGAGAACAAAATAGAAAAATATAAGCAATTAATTAAAAACAAATGTTAAAATGGAGTCTGTCAGATAACCCTGCAACCATCCCAAGTCGTAAAGACTGGGAACGATCCTCTACGGTGGAAGATGAAGTCTTGTCCACAAACAAAGCCCACCATCCTACCGTTAATCACGCTCTGATCACAGGGCCAAGTTTCATCCACCAGACTGCAGTTCCTGTCTCCTTAGAACTTAAGGATACAGATGTACGAGCCTATAGAACAGATCCTGTTCAAGTAAGGTCGTGGCCAAAGTTGTTTGGTTTTGCTTTATAAACGTACTTTCTTTCCAAAAGTCTTTCGATGTGGGACTATATTTGCTGTTGTCATTGTGAACGTGTAGCTTCGGGGGGGGGGGGGGGGGGGGGGGAGTGGGGGGGGGGTGGGGGGAAGTCGGGGGCTTTGGAAGGTTTGGTCAAGAAAGATTTTGCATAGTGCCAAACAAGGTGTTGTCTCTGAGCTGGTAGTGGTTGTTGGGGTCAGTGTGAAACAGTGTCTCTGAATACTAGAATCATCATGAACTCCCTGTAAAAGCATTTAAACCACCAGTTGGGGATGTAATCTCAACATTTACCAGTTGAGAACTTGTGATTACTATGCATTACCAACAATGATAAACTTCAAACTAAAAATACTTCATCTATAAAAAACTTGAAAGAAACTAACCTGAACCTCCATAAAAACGAACACGGAAGAGATGGAAAAAAAATTTGGACCATTTCTCGATTTGTGCGTGTCATCCTTGCGCAGGGGCCATGCTAATCTTCTCTGTATCGTTCCAATTTTATCGGATGTCCCCGAAGGGACAAGCTTGGATGCAGTCTGTATCTATATAAACACTAAACCTCTAGTGAAAGTATACGGTGTGGGACTCTAACGGAAAATAAGAGGAAGGAAACTAGAGCATACAGAAAAAGGTGTAAAGGATTGGTTGTTCCGAAAGCTGAGCAGAGGAAGAGTTTTTCTTTTTAATGCATTTGAAACACAATGATAAGGTAAGAGGATTTCCCTCTTAACACTCATAAACACTCTGCTAGCGTAGCTGCCTCTCCTAGTCTTATCATTACCCTACTTTTCATTTTACATTTTTTCTATTTACTTTTCCTATCACCATTTATCTTCTTTGGTTTTTATATTATTGCAGTTAGATTATTAACCGATATTATTATACATCAATGAATTTTTCAGAATAATTATAATCTTCATCGTATGTTTTAAATTAACTGTAAACCATAATTTATATAATAATACATCAAATGAATTTTTATAAGTATTAGTATTCTTACTTCTTACAACTTTTTTCGAAAAGAAATGAAGAGACTGTTTCGTGGGTGATTTAACCGATCATTCAAAGCATTAACTTAGAAAATTGATGGAAGTTTTCTTCACCCGATGCATAGTAATAAATACATTCAACACTTCACACTATTTAGAGTAAAAGATAAACACAGTTTAAACGCCTTTTAAAGATGTACGAAATGTTAGGCTTCAACACAGAATTATTCATTTATTCATTTATTCATTTGATTTAATTTTTATTCATTAATTAATTGCAAGCTCATCCGATTTTATTAATCCCGCGTTTAAGAATTTTGCAATAGAAAAATGAAAATCAGATTGATGATTTGCATAACATAAGCACTCAAAAACTTTAATGTTATTAAATTTATGTAATTTAACAAATATTTTTTTATAAGATGTTAGACAATTAAGCACATTAGATTGTGTGCCATTAATTAAATAACATGCAGTTAATACACATTCACCTAAAAATTGTATTGATAAGTAATTTTAAAATTTGAGTGTTCATGCCATACTCATAACATAACATGTTAATGTTTTCTTTTCACATTCTCATCTTCTTTTTTTTTATGTGTGGTGTAATCGCACAAGATGGCGAAACACAATTTCATTCTTCAGAAAAAAAATCATGCAAACAATTAAATTCAATGTCATTATCACTTCGTACTTTTTTAATTTTTGAGCAAATTGTCTATAGAGAAAGGCAACAAAGTTTATAAACATAAACACAACTTTAATTTTATTATATACCAAATAAACCCAAAATATACGTGAATAGTCATATACAATTGTTAAGTAATATTATGCATCGCATGATCAAGGAGTGCGATAAGGTCCCATAAATCACAATCAATCGATTCAAATAAACAATTTGTATTATGCTTACTTAGTAAAAAATATTCCTATATTGTTTAACTAGTGGATTAACATCACATGTTCTATTATTATTATTTCTACTAAATTGACTCAAATGTTTAAACCACATATCAATTTATTGTCAAACGTTAATGCACTTTCAGAATACTCCGAGAAAAATAAAGTTTATTGGTCGGTTCACTCGCTCCAATCAACATCCTCGTCTTTCGATCTTGTATTACACACAGGACATTAAACGATACAATTGGAGACATAAATTAATTGTGATACATAAATTAAGTACAACTTAATTAAGACACAAAATGACATTATCAGACTAGAAACCACCACTCAAAATTGTTTTTCATCATAATAATAACATCCAGGGCGGTCCTTCTAAGGGACGAGGGGGCCCACGGCTCCCCAATGATTTTTTAATTTATGTATATTTTAAAAATATATTTGTATATTATTTTATTATTTATATTAATTTAGTTTAAAAATTCTTTTTCAAAATTTGAAAAATATGTGTTTTTCCTTCTTTTTGTTATTCTTTGTTCTCTTTTAGCTGGTTTCTCTCTTCTTTGTACCTTCCTTTTTCAAATTTTTTTTCTATCTCAATTTTCACCATCAATTTTTCATTATTTTCAAAATCAAATTGCATCAAGGAGAAATTAAGGAGTTAAGAAATAGTTTTGACTGGACAATTTCTTCTTTTGAGTAGGTTGATTTTATTCAAAACAATATGTTTTCCTCTTGTATGTGACTTTTCTATATTATAGGCAGATCTCTATTCGTTGTAGATAATAAAACCATGATCTAATTATTGATCAAACTCTTCTTTGTGAAAATGGGATTATTTAAGACTTTAAAGTTGTATAAGGGAAGAACTTGTGTGAGGGAAGAGCAGTAAGGAATCTATTTAAGATAAGAGAAGCTAATTATTTAAAAGTTGTGAATTTTCTTAAAATGGGGAGTTTTGGTTTTGAGATTTAGGTTGGAGTATTCATAATTTTTTCTTTTACTAAATAGGTGAGAGGTGGCAAATTCATATTAGAAAAATTATGATAAAGAGTAAAAAATTGATTTTTATTTCAAGAGGAAGACTTGTGATGAAGATGAAAAAAATGTATCTATGTCAACTAAACTTGAGAAACTCTATGATAATCCAATAACTGAAGAAAATGAAAAAGCTCTCTAAAGTTTCTAGAGTTATACATAATAAATTTGAAAATTCTTTAGAACGCAATACCCACCAAATCAAATTGACGACATACGAAAAGCTTATATAAAATGGGGTCCATATCATGACTTTTCCCATTTTTATAACTATAACGGAAAGATTTTTTGTTATAGTGAAAATAATCAAGAACATGTTGAGAAATAAAATGGAGGCTGAATCTTTAACAAATAGTATGTTAATTTATATTCAAAGGATATTATAACAAACTTTAATTATGATTTAATTATTGAAAAATTTTAAATCATTGAAATAACGTAAAACAACAGTGTGACTAAAATTGATTGTTTCTTCTTTTAATATATTATTAATAACGTAGAACAACATTATAATTAAACTTTAATTCTGATTCAATAATTAATATATTATTATTTCTTATAATATTTTGTTAAATTCTACTATCGTATATATCTTTTAATAGAAAAAATAATATTTTTTAATTAAAAATAAAAAATATAACTCGGTCTCCTTCCATTTTTTGTTCAAAATTTGCTACCGGTGACATCTTTTTCATTCTGTAATCTTACCTGATTGTTTATAATCTTTTTTACAAAATAAATTTCTTATTACGTAGTGTAAAATTTTCATATTAATAATATAAGGAATATAATTATTAATATAGAGGCATCCATGCTTATAAAAACATTCAAAATATATAAAAAAAAATTCAATCACTTTAAGTGATGTGTTGATATTCCTGTTAACATTTTTATGGAACATTAAATTCTCCAATAATATTTTTTTTATAATGGTTTACTGTTGTTAAAAAGTAGTGTTTTGTTCTTTTTTTATTTTTTTCTGAGTTTTTATACTATAAAATGATTTATGTAAAAATACCTCTGACAATTTTAATAATAATAATAATACACCGTCACCGTAACGAATATTAAGACCACTTATCATTAACCAAATTACAGCTATTACGATGCATATAATTAAACTATAAATATATTATTTAAATATAATAATTAATAAAATAATAGTAAATAATAATAATAATAATAATAATATCAAAAATATTTTACCATTATCATATTTTATCTATTAAAAATTATATATTCAAAAATAAAATAGATTTTTTAAAAGAATAGCATTTATTGAAATGTTTATTAAATAGATAAACACAAAGTTTAATTTATTAAAAAAAGAAGTCGTGTGTACACAAGTTATTTTGTTTTTCTTATTATTTTAGACACTCACTCCTCCACTATGCTGATTTGACACACAAACACGTGACTGTGATGACAACTCATAACTGAGTGATTTGTGATTTGATGTTTCTGGCTGTCGAATCTGCAAATGGATGTTTCATATTTTTTTATGCAAAAATGGCAACATACATTAGCAGTGATTTATATTAAGACAATGTTCATTTTTGTCGTCTACAAAAGTCCTGTGTCAGTGTGACCACATTTAAAATTGTATCAAACAAAATCAAACTTCTTGTCGTTAAAAATATTATTTATTTATATTTTTTAATTACTCATCCTTACCCGTTGTTTTAGAATTTATGAATTTTATAATATAATTATTTTATTTCAATTTAATTTCTAAAATGCTAACTTTCTTTTCGTTTAATCATTAATTAGAGGGAGATACACGGGTCTATTTTTTTTATTCTATTCAAATTATTAAAATATAAATTAATTTTCATTAAAAATAAATAATTTAAATTTTTTATTATTAAATATTTTTTATAATAAATAGTTATTTTAATTTATAAAAATAATTATAATTATATTAATAGTTATTTCAAAGATAAAAATGAATATAATTATTTTAATTTAAAATAATAATTTCTCAAAAAATAAGATTGAAAAAATTTGTGTAAGGATCCACTAACTCCCCCTCTTTATACACTCTCTTCTTTCCCAACTTCTATCACAGAACCACACTCCACCCTTCCCTGTTTTCCTTCTCTCTAAACCAACTGCATAACCCTCTCTCAAGCAAAGCTCCATTTTATTTCCTTTCTAATCACTCCCCCTCTATTACAGTTGCTGAAACCCGGAACCAGGAGAAGAACTCCTCCTCAAGCTGAGCCATCTCCCCCTTCCGGTAAGTCAAATTCAGTTTCCCTCAATTCTCTTCAATTATGGGATTTTTTGAGATTTGATGCTTACCAAAACCGAATTAAGGTCTTGTACTCACCCTGAGTTATGAATTTCAGCCCGTTAGGTTGAGGATTTGAGGTGCCCTTGTGTTAGAGTCTTGCTTGTGGTGATTTTTAAAAGGAAGGAAAGCTAACCGAAATTCTTTCTATTTAATTCGTAAATTAGGTTTTGTATGATGTTTGTGTGCTGAATTGATTGATAAAAATGCATGTATGAGTGTATGATCATTGTTGCCCTGAAATTTGCGTTCTTGCATGTGAAAACAGTGGGATGGTCTGTTATTTTCGCCTAGGCGGGTGGTTCTCGCCTAAGCGAGACTATCAAAAAGACTCACCCCTGAGACTGAGCGAGGTCTCGCCTAGGCGAGCTGGAGTCGCTTAAGCGAGAGAGACACTCTCGTCTAAGCGAGCCAGTTTAGCCTGAGCGAGAGTTCGCCAAGTTTTTAATCCTTGCCACTGTTTGAGTCTCGCCTAGGCGAGATAGCCTCGCCTAAGTGAGATGGCTTCTCGCCTGGGCTAGATTGCCTAGCTTAAGCGAGATTCACTGCAGTGGAAGACATCAACTTCTGTTTTAAGGGAAAAATGACATGTTTTACTGTGATTCCGTGCAAGGAAGCTCTTATATGCTTGATAGATCATTATTTAATGTATTGTGTGATGAGACTAAAAGAGTATGAGTATATAGAGTGATGGTTGGAATGGAATTTCAAGGGAAATTCATGTGAGTTGTTAGTGTGTAAGGACGTGTGGAATCCATATTGGTTGGTATCCTGAAACTCCAACAATCATTCGCGCCCAGATATAGTAGAATGGATTATGTCGTGAGAAGTAGCAGGAGGTCCTAGTCTTTGGACTTGATCCAGTCCTAGACGCGAAGGGTACTTACCCTGAGAACGGTCGGGTGATAACCCCTTGTGTCCAGACTCTGGGAACCGTTACGGGAGCAAGCCACCAAGAGCTCCAATGTCGCTTACACAATCCGGATATCGAGTCTAGAATTTTAATTATTGATCTATGTGTTATGAGTGATGTAAATGATGTTTTGCATTATCTTCCTTTTCTTTCAGTTAGCTTACCCTTTTTGTTCATGTGGTTTTGTTCTTGTGTCTTCTCCTTTGCTATGATCGCCTATTGATGGTGTGAGCAGAGCCTAGTCCAGATGATGACGCCCCCCTTCAGAGCAGGAATTGACCTCCCCCTACCCACTGCTGTAGTAGTTTTGAGCCAGACTTTTGAGGAGTTTTAACTTGACAAGTTAGTTAGGCCTTTTTATGTTTTGGATGACTGTACCAGACTCATATACTATGTGTATATATAACTGTTAACTCTATTATCTTCTATGTCAGACCATGATATAATGTTTTGTTTGATAGTGTGAAAAACTATTAAATGGGATGTTACATTTTTGGTATCAGAGCAGTAGTTCCTTTAGGGTTTGTAGGTGTGAGCTCACCTAGTTTGTGTTGTGTGTTTCTCATGGTATTTTGGTTCAATTGTGGTGTTTGATAGATGGACTGATGATTCTCTCTTTGTGTGGTCAGAGCTATGGCACCTATGCCTCCTCCTCCTTCTGTTCCTAGCCCGGATAATTCTCACTTGGTGGGGACAATTGAAGCAATGTTGGCAGCCATGCAGCAGTAGAATGCTAACATGGTGAACTAGCACAACTTAGCCTTGCAGCAGATGGAGTCTGCTAGGCTTGCAGCAGAGGCGACTCAGCAGAGACACTTGGAAGCCTTGCATCAGCTGAGCGAGAATCGATCTGCAACTGGATGTTCCAAAGCTCCACCGCCACGAGTACAAGAGTGGAGTTTGAAGGATTTTCTTCAGCACCACCCGTCTCGCTTCGATGGCAAGACCACTCCAGATGAGGCAGACCAGTGGATGAGGGATATGAAGCGAATTTATGATGCCAAGCGGTGCCCAGTAGAAAACAGGTTGGCTTATTCTGAGTATCTGCTAGCCGAAGAGGCTGTCCATTGGTGGTCTAACATGAAGATGATGCTAGAAGGCAGCAGGGAGACCATCACCTGGGAGTTGTTTAAGAAGAAGTTTTATGCTGAGTACTTCCCAGACAGTGTGAGATACGCCAAGGAAGTGGAGTTCTTACAGCTGATGCAATGAGAGATGTTAGTGCCAAAGTACGCTGAAAAGTTCAAGCACCTAGGCAGATTTCACACTTTGAAGATGGCTGAAGATTGGCAGTGTAGGAAATTTGAAAATGGACTGAGAGACGATCTTAAACTCATGGTGGCTCCACTCTCTATAAAGGAGTTCCCTACTTTAGTGGAGAAAGTGAGGGTAATGGAGAAGCTAAAGGCGGAAGTTGAAGCTCAACAACGGTCTCAACAGAAGGTGGGAGGACCATCTGGGTCCATGAGCAGACAAGACGACAAGGGGAAGCCTTACTCTAGACTTCCGCCTCAGGGGTCTAAGAGATTCCCACTTCAGCCACATCCGCCCCAATCACATCAGCATCAGTCTCCTCAGCATCACTCTCACATACCATAATGTTTTCATTGTGGAGGGCCCCACATGAGGAGTGTTTGCCCCCAGCTTGGTGGTAGGCAGACATGTCACAGATGGGAAGGCCACTTCCTCAAAAATTGCCCCACTGGCAGGGGTACAGTGCCCAGACCTTCAACGCAGTCGTAGCCACAACAGATACGGGGAAGTGCTAGACCCCAGGCAGCTGGCCGAGTGTATGCCATGACAGGTGCAGAGGCACACAGATCAGGTAACCTCATCATTGGATCTTGCATGATTGCCGGTAGGAGCTTGTGTGTGTTATACGATTCGGGAGCGACACACTCTTTTGTGTCAGAGTCTATGTGATGGAGTTGGGTCTCCCGGTTAGGGAACTTCTGTACGACCTGGTAGTGTCTACGCCTGCTTCTGGGATGGTCAAAACCTCGACGTTATGTGCTAGATGTTTGATCGAGGTTGAGGGGCACAAATACAGGGTGAACCTCATCTGTTTACCTCTGGAGGGCCTGGATGTGATCTTGGGAATGGATTGGCTATCTGTTAATTGCATTCTTATTGATTGTAATGAGAAGAAGGTGTTGTTTCCCAACCCGGAAGATGAAGAGATGTTGTTATCCTCACAGCAGGTGGATCAAGCCATAAAGGAGGGGTCTCAGTGTTTCTTGATTCTCACTCAACTGTCTGTTGAGAGTGGGGATAGACACGTTGAAACGTCAGTGGTGAGGGAATTCCCTGATGTTTTCCCTGATGAGGTGCCCGGCTTGCCCCCTTCTAGGGAGATTGAGTTCTCTATTGATCTGGTGCTTGGAGCAGGGCCAGTATCAATAGCACCTTACCGGATGGCTCCTGCTGAGCTGGCAGAGTTGAAAAAGCAGATTGAGGAACTGCTGAAGAAACAATTCATCAGGCCCAGCGTGTCGCCTTGGGGAGCGTCGGTGTTATTGGTCAAGAAGAAGGATGGCAGCTCTAGGCTTTGTGTTGATTACCGGCAGGTCAACAAGCTAACCATCAAGAACAAATATCCTCTGCCAAGGATAGACAACTTGATGGATCAACTGCACGGCGCTGCTGTGTTTTCAAAGATTGACTTGAGATCCAGATACCATCAGATTAGAGTTAAGTCTGATGACGTGCAGAAGACCGCTTTCAGATCCAGATATGGACACTACGAGTACGTAGTGATGCCTTTCGGTGTGACTAACGCCCATGTCTTGTTCATGGATTATATGAATCGAATCTTCAGGCCTTTTCTAGACAAGTTTGTGGTGGTTTTCATAGACGATATCTTTATATACTCCCGAACTCATGAAGAACATGCAGAGCATCTGAGGATCGTTCTGAGCATCCTAAGAGAGAAGCAGCTCTATGCGAAACTGTCTAAGTGCGAGTTTTGGATGACCACGGTTCAATTTTTAGGGCATGTGATCTCAGCTCAGGGCATATCCGTGGACCCATCCAAAGTTGAGGCTGTGTTAAAATGGAAGCGTCCTAAATCAACGACTGAGATTAGGAGCTTTGTGGGACTGGCAGGGTACTACAAAAGGTTCATTGAGGGATTCTCAAAAATCGTGGCACTTTTAACACAGTTGACTCGTAAGGATCAGCCTTTCGCCTGGACCGATCGGTGTGAAAATAGCTTCCAGGAGTTGAAGCAGAAGCTGACCAGTGCTCCTGTGTTGGTGATCCCTGATACCAGTAGACACTTCGAAGTCTACTGTGATGCCTCCCATCAGGGATTAGGGTGCGTTCTAATGCAAGAAAGGAGAGTGGTTGCCTACGCCTCTAGGCAGCTTAAAAGTCATGAGAAGAACTACCCCACACACGATCTCGAGTTAGCGGCCGTGGTGTTTGCATTGAAAATTTGGAGACACTATCTGTATGGCGCTCAATTCCAGGTTTTCAGTGACCACCAGAGCCTAAAGTATCTGTTCGACCAGAAAGAGTTGAACATGAGGCAAAGACGGTAAATGGAGTTCTTAAAGGACTTCGACTTCGAGTTGTTATACCACCCGAGGAAAGCGAATGTTGTGGCCGATGCCCTAAGCCAAAAAATAGTTCACGCATCTTATATGATGGCCAGAGAGTTGGATTTGGTGGAGCAATTTAGAGACATGCGGCTGCAAATGATTTTAGGAGAAGATGTCATTAGATGCAACCTTCTTACAGTGTCTAGTGATTTCCTCGTCCTAATAAAGGAGAGGCAATTATCTAATCCTAAGTTGCAGAGGACCGTGGAATTGCTTGGCACTGAGAAGGCCAAGGACTTTGTGGTAGGGAGTGATGGGGTGTTAAGATTCAGAGGCAGGATCTGCATACCTGAGGATTTGGAGGTGAAGGGCATGATTCTCGAAGAGGGGCACAAGAGTCGTTTTAGCATGCATCCAGGCATGACTAAAATGTACCATGATCTGAAAGAATCTTTCTGGTGGTCAGGAATGAAGTCAGATGTAGCTCGGTATGTGTCATCCTGCTTGACCTGTCAGAAGGCTAAGGCAGAACACCAGAGGCCTGGAGGGATGCTACAGCAGTTAGAGATCCCGGAGTGGAAATAGGATAGCATTGCTATGGATTTTGTTACCCATTTGCCACAGACGGTGAGGAGCCATGATGCCATATGGGTGGTAGTAGACCGTCTGACCAAGAGTGCCCATTTCCTGGCAGTAAATCTGAGGATGTCCATGACAAAGCTGGCATAGTTGTATATTAGTGAGATTGTGAGGCTCCATGGGGTGCCGTCGAGCATAGTCTCTAATAGGGATCCACGTTTCACCTCCCGTTTTTGGCAGGCGTTGGAGAGTGCCATGGGCAGCAGGCTATCGATGAGCTCGGCTTACCACCCCCAGACAGACGGCCAGTCCGAGAGGACAATACAGTCTCTTGAGGACCTCTTGTGGACGTGCGTACTGGATCATCTTAGTGCATGGGACGAGGTCCTGCCTTTGGTGGAGTTTACCTATAATAACAGTTTCCATGCAGGCATTGGCATGGCACCATATGAAGCTCTTTATGGCAGAAGGTGCAAAACTCCTTTGTGCTGATACCAAGATGGAGAGTCTGTGATGGTAGGGCCTGAGTTACTAAGGCAGACCACTGAGAAGGTCAAGTTAATACAAGAAAGGATGAAGGCGTCTCAGAGTAGACAGAAATCCTATGCCGATCAGAGGAGAAGACCTTTGGAGTTTGCTGTTGGAGATCACATTTTCTTGAGAATTACCCCGACCACTGGTGTGGGGAGGGTTATTCGCTCAAGGAAGCTATCTCCTAAGTTCATTGGTCCATACCAGATTCTGAGGAGGATTGGACCAGTGGCTTATGAAATCGCCTTACCCCCTCAGCTATCCAACCTTCACTCAGTATTCCATGTCTCTCAGCTCAGAAGATATGTGTCTGACCCCTCACATGTGCTTGAGGCAGAAGATTTGCAGATTAGAGGAGATCTTTCAGTGGAGGTACAACCTGTTAGTCTTGGTGATAGTCAGACAAGACAGCGAAGGGGGAAATCCATCAGTCTAATTCAGGTTATCTGGGACAAGAGAACTGGTGATTCCATTTGGGAACTTGAAGAAGATATGAAGAAGTCATATCCGCACCTGTTCTCTGGTGAGTTTTAATTTTTCGGGACGAAAATTCTGTTGTTGGGGAGAATGTAAGGACCCACTAACTCCCCCTCTCTATACACTCTCTTCTTCCCCAACTTCTATCACAGAACCACACTCCATCCTTCCTTGTTTTCCTTCTCTCTAAACCAACTGCACAGCCCTCTCTCAAGCAAAGCTCCATTTTATTTCCTTTCTAATCACTCCCCCTCTGTTACAGCTGCTGAAACCGGAACCAGGAGAAGAACTCCTCCTCAAGCTGAGCCATCTCCTCCTTCCGGTAAGTCAAATTCAGTTTCCCTTAATTCTCTTCAATTATGGGATTTTTTGGGATTTGATGCTTACCAAAACCGAATTAAGGTCTTGTACTCACCCTGAGTTATGAATTTCAGCCCCTTAGGTTGAGGATTTGAGGTGCCCTTGTGTTAGAGTCTTGCTTGTGGTGATTTTTAAAAGGTAAGGGAAGCTAACCGAAATTCTTTCCATTTAATCCGTAAATTAGGTTTTTTATGATGTTTGTGTGCTAAATTGATTGATAGAAATGCGTGTATGAGTGTATGCCTGAAATTTGCGTCTTGCATGTGAAAATAGTGGGATGGTCTGTTATTTTCACCTAGGCGGGTGGTTCTCGCCTAAGCGAGACTATCAAAAAGACTCAACCCTGAGATTGTGCGAGGTCTCGCCTAGGCGAGCTGGAGTCGCTTAAGCGAGGGAGACACTCTCGTCTAAGCGAGTCAGTTTAGCTTGAGCGAGAGTTCGCCCAGTTTTTAATCCTTGCCACTGTTTGAGTCTCGCCTAGGCGAGATAGCCTCGCCTAAGCGAGATGGCTATCCGCCAGGGCTAGATTGCCTAGCTTAAGCGAGATTCACTGCAGTGGAAGACATCAACTTCTATTTTAAGGGAAAAATGACATGTTTTACTGTGATTCCGTGTAAGGAAGCTCTTATATGCTTGATAGATCATTATTTAATGTATTGTGTGATGAGACTAGAAGAGTATGAGTATATAGAGTGATGGTTGGAATGAAATTTCAAGGGAAATTCATGTGAGTTGTTAGTGTGTAAGGACGTGTGGAATCCATATTGGTTGGTATCCTGAAACTCCAATAATCATTCATGCCCAGATAGAGTAGAATGGATTATGTCGTGAGGAGTAGCAGGAGGTCCTAGTCTTTGGACTTGATCCAGTCCTAGACGCGAAGGGGACTTACCCTGGAAACGGTCGGGTGATAACCCCTTGTGTCCAGACTCTGCAGAGTCTGGGAACCGTTGCAGGAGCAAGCCACCAAGGGGTCCAATATCGCTTACACAATCCGGATATCGAGTCTAGAATTTTAATTATTGATCTATGTGTTATGAGTGATGTAAATGATGTTTTGCATTATCTTCCTTTTCTTTCAGTTAGCTTACCCTTTTTGTTCATGTGGTTTTGTTCTTGTGTCTTCTCCTTTGCTATGATCGCCTATTGATGGTGTGAGTAGAGCCTAGTCCAGATGATGACGCCCCCCTTCAGAGCAGGAATTGACCCCCCTACCCACTGCTGTAGTAGTTTTGAGCCAGACTTTTGAGGAGTCTTAACTTGACAAGTTAATTAGGCCTTTTTATGTTTTGGATGACTGTACCAGACTTATATACTATGTGTATATATACCTGTTAACTCTACTATCTTCTATGTCAGACCATGATATAATGTTTTGTTTGATAGTGTGAAAAACTATTAAATGGGATGTTACAATTTGTGTGCACAAAATAATTTTTTATATGTATAAATATAAATATTTTTTATAATTTTGTTATATATAAGTTTTATTTATTTTACAAGTAATTTTTTAACTAAAAATAGTTAAATTTGGAGAAAAGATAAAGAAAATCGATTATATTTAAAGAAATGATCACAGTAAATTGATAAATAATTGAGTTAACTTAAAAAAATTAGTTAAGGATAAAAAAAAACAATTCTTATATTATATATATATATATATATATATATATATTAATTAGGTCGACAAGTGTTAAATATACAATAAACGTTTATATTTTATAGATTAAATAAATATTTAACTTAAATTATAATTAAGATTTTGGTTTAAAATATTTTAGAATGTATAAAATATATTTTAGATTTATGATAATGATATTATATTGTAACACAAAAATATTTTTAACTATTTATATTTTTTTGTAGAAAATACCAAAACTTAAATTATAAATAGATAAAATTATAAATATATAAGAAATTAAGAAAATCATTAAAAATACTATATATTCTTTTTAAGTAATTTTAAAAAAATATTTTTAATATATTTATAATTATTATGAAGGAGATTTATCTTTATAATTTCTAGTTTAGTATAGACATTTGATTTTCATGTTTTATCTTTATTAATATAATTAATTTTATTTAGAATTGCTTTTTAATTTTAATATCTCTTTAAAAATTTATACATTTGTAATAAAATAATAAAATTATTCATTCAATACTTATTTTATATTTTATATTTTTTCTAAATTTAATAAAAAAATGTTTTATAATCATAAAATAAAAGGTAAACACATATACATTTATTTTTATTAGTAGAAGAAAATGTAAATCAGTCAATTAAATGAATAAATTAAATGTATGATTGTGATGCATATTTTCTTTTTGCATTATATGTTTTAATATTTTATCATTGGGATTAACTTCTTGTTCGAATCTAATAAATATGGCCAGTTTGTTATTTATTAGTTTGCCCAAGGGTTTAGGTACATTATGTGTGGTTAAGAATCAGGAATCAACTTTCGATTAAAGTAAAATATGTATTATCTGTTGAAAACAAAAATTACATCTTTCTCTGATAAAAAGTTTTGATGATGATGACTTATAAAGAAATATGGAAGACTTAATGATGATATATGAAAAAAAGGTTGAAGACTTTAAAGAATGTTTCGATTCAAGAGATTAGAGATTAATTGAAGACTTAAAAATTGAGTTGTTTAAAGTCTTGTAATATGTGTATGTTATTTAAAATAGTTAAATTAGTAGGTCAAAAGTCAAAAGACAAAACTGAAACAGAAGAACACTGAGAGAAAGTCTTAGTTTTACAAAATGCACTATGATAATCGATTATCACTTATGATAATCGATTATCATAAGTATTCTTTTAAATTTTTAAGAAACTGCTATGGAATAATCGATTATTTCAAAGGATAATCGATTATCAGCGCGAAATAATGTTTTCCAAAAACTGCTCTGCAATAATCTATTATCACTATCACTTATGATAATTGATTATATGTGGCAATTGTGACTTAAATTTTTATATTCTTAACCTAATTTCTAAATAGGCTTTTATAAATAAAGTGGTAGGCTTTCATTTCAAACATAGTTAGAGAAGTCAGAGTACTTGAGAACTTTTCGTGGGAAGGCTCTGAAAAACCTAGTGTCGGTAGAGCAATAACTTTCATCAAGTGAGATCTTGAGTGATTGAGTGTTGCTGCTGTTGCTAGGAGAAACCAATCATCCTTTGTGTGATTCAAAGGAGGTTTTCATTCCTTGTGTGATTCAAGGAAGGTGTTTTCATCCCTCGTGGATTTCAAGGGAGTTGTCTTCATCTCTTGTGTGATTTAAGAGAGGTGTTTTCTAAACTTAATCTTTCTCATCATTGATTATATGTTTGGTTTATTTTAGTGATTGAGTTAATCTCGCTTTTAAGAGATTAACAACTGGCTTTTGTTTCGAACCAGTATAAATATTTTGTGTAATTTTCTCTTTCCTACCCTCTTTATTTTATTGTGTTTATTAAAATAAAGGAAAGATTTTAATTGAACTTTGATATTAAAAAGGGAAAATTTTAAAAGCACAATTTTGATTAAGAACCCAATTCACCCTCACTCTTAATTTTTGTCCAAATGCTAATCATTCCGCTACACGTTTATAACATTATCAAATCTTTAGCATTACAATATTCTAGCCCAATAAAATGATTTTTTTTATCAATAATTATTCAATCCATCAATAGGAATGGTTAAAAATATCAAATATAGTTTTAATGTAAGAATCTAAAAACTTGTTTAAAAATAAGAGTGGTATTATGAAGATGAAGTGTGATATTTTATTATTTAAGTATAAAATTTATAAATAAAAAAGTTAATTACTTAAAGTTTATTTTAGGTAAACTGTTATTCCTTCAAAAATAATTTTTTACCATTTCTTTTTCTATTTTTTTAATTTTTTAAGAAATTGTTAATTCTTTATTAGGTTAGAGTTTATTGTAGATATATTGGTGAATAATAGATTTTTTTTTGTTAGAATTTATTTTGGAGTAAGTTCTTTTTTTTTTTTAGTTAATTTTGAGAAGTTTTGCATGCATGTGGTTTCATAGGATGAAAATAATTCTTTCTTAGTTCAAGATTAATGTAGTATGTTCAAATTATTGATTAAAATATTTTGGAAGAATTAAACTTGAGCTTGAACAAACAGCCTTAATAGGACACTGAAGTTCTTGTTCTTTTTATAGTACCTTAATTAAGGTAGAAGATATGAAGTATCACAATAGTAAATATTTTATGCATGGATAATATTCGATGATAATTGTTAAGCTTACATTTGTTTTTATTTTAATTAATTTAAATGTGAATGTTATTAAATGTGATAAGTGATGAATGGATGAAGTGTATATGAATGAAAGTGTATGATGTTTTGATTGCTAGACGACATATAGTGTGATGAGAATATAATTATTTTGAGGAAGATATTATTATGTTGAAATGTTTAGGTTATGTATTGAATTTGAAACTTTGAAGGAGATCTTGACTCTACTAATATCAAACTTGCATGGATAAAAATAATAATTTATGAGAGTCAAAGGAAGTTTTATGATCTAGTCTGCAGTATAAAAATGCAATGTGTATGGTAGATATACCAAGTCATATGAATGGATTGGGTTTCTATTACGTAACTTTGTTGTAGTGACACTTAGTAAATGTAGTATAACAAGTGCAAATCGTTGAGTTTAATTCAACGCACGAGTCTTTTAGAAGTAGAGTCAAGTTTATACGTGTGTATGCGTATGTATTAAAGTTTTTTTAAACTTTAGTTTACCTTATCTTATATGTTTGTATAAATTTTTATGATTATAATATGTTATATAGAAACAGACGGTGATCTAAGAAAGAGATCTCAGTAGAATTAGATTGGAAAGATATAAAAGGATAAATGTATATTTATAATTTTATTTTGAAATTATGTAAATATAATATGATGTTCTATAAAGGAGGTAGTTCTTTTGAAAACTTTATAGATGTTATAAATGTTTGTTTGTTTATATTATATTAATGAATAATTTTATTATGATGAGAGATTCAACAACTTTTGTTGGGATTGAGTTGGAATGTGTTTTATTTATTAGGCTTTTGATTCACATTCTCTTCTATCATAATGAAACATTTTCAATAACAACATGTAGGCCTTTGATTATTGGATCACCTGAAGTTTAGAATATCAGTGTTTGTTTGAAATAACTAATAACTTAATATCTAAGAATAGTTTTTTTTAATGCAATAATAATTCTGGGATTTAATTTGGCTATGCTAAAGAAAGATTGAAAACTTTTTACCATGGTACTATTGTTTTACATATGTTTAAACTAAATATTTCTCAAATGATTTTTTTTTCTATAAGTCATAAATTTTGTTTGGCATGATGGCAGTGGTTAAAGAGAGTTCTAGATGGTGAAATAAGTCATAACTATTTGTCCTTTTGATCATGCAACATTTGAATCAAATTACTATGTTTAATAGATTGTTTAAGCAAAATAGATTTGGAGAGCATATAGCAATATCAACTCATGAAACTTTGGAAACCTCATAACCTTGGTTGGAGAATCGTGACCTATGATGCATAGTGTATCAAATACGACATGTATCTGATATGTCGATACGTTTATTTTGAAAATAATAGCACACAATATGTGATAGATATGCAATATATGAATATTGAAAAGTGTGTACAATAGCTCTTAAAAAAATAATAAATATATGATTGTTATTGTGTTAATCTAAATTAAAACTATATGTACTAAAGTTATTAACATAAAAAATATAAATTATTGTCATCATAAAAGTACCACTATAAGAAAACTCTTAAATAATGACCAATTTTAGTAATCAAAAATATATTAGAGACCAATTTCCTAATTAGAGACCAATTTATAGACTAATTATTTTGGTAGCCAAAACTTTGGTAGCTAATGTTAGTGACTAATTTAGAAACAAATTAGTTTGGTAGTCAAAATCTTGGTAGGTAATGTTAGTGACAAATTTAGAAATCAATTCATAATAAAAAGTATTTTAATTAACAATTTAGAGACTAATTATAAATTTTTTGGAACTATTTTAGTTGCCAATAATTTTTAGTTTTTAAATTGATACTTAAATTGGTCACTATATAGTGACTAATTATTTTTGTTACTAAAATTGATCATAATTCAAAGATTTTATTGTATTGTACTATGACTTTATAAAAGAGATACTTCACTGATTAATATTCTCAAGTATCGGATACAGATACGTGTCGGACACAGATACATGATTCAAATTGAAATATCAGTGCATCATAGCTCGTGACTAATTCATAAAAAGTAACAAGAATAAACAAATATATATATATATATATATATATATATATATTATTTTATAATAATGAAAACACACTACAAAATTATATATTTTTATTGGAGGTTTTTTAGTGGAGATTGTAATAACCTCCAATAAAAAAATATACATAATAGAGATTTTAGGAACCCCAAGTAAGTTTCAGGGGTTTTTTTAAAAAACACCGTAAAGTTATTCTCGTTTTTTTTTATTTCTCAAAAGATTTTAATATAAAAAGGATTTAAAGAATAATTTTGATATATTATTTCAAAGAATAGGGTACCATATATATACATACAAGAGTGTTATAATTCCTCATCTATTAAAGAAATGACAATTGCACAGATTTGCTCACAGAGGTAATGATGCCTAAATTACAGCTAACACAATATTTGATTACATAATATTTGTTAATAGAATATTTGATATATCTTAATACCGTCACTCAAGTTGGTACATGGATATCCCACATTTCTAACTTGAATAGAGACTCATTAAATACTCTGCTTAACACTCTTTTAGTGAGAACATCAGCCAATTGCAATTTTGATCTTACAAAAGGAAAGAAAATTATTCTAGCTTCAAGTTTCTCTTTGTTGAAACGTCTATCAATCTCCATATGCTTTGTTCTATCATGTTGCACCGGATTGTGAGCAATCGCTATAGCTGACGTATTATCACAGTACAAACTCATAGTTTCATTTTGTTTAAAGCCCAAATCTGATAGCAGATTTTTAATCCACAAAAGTTCACATACACCTAGTGCCATGCCTCTAAATTTTGCTTCAACACTAGATCTTGCTACTACAAGCTATTTTTTACTCCTTCAAGTTACAAGATTTCCTCCTACAAGAGTAAAGTATCCAGAGATAGATCTTCTATCATCTTTTGAACCTGCCCAATCTACATCAGTGTACCCTTCTACCTTTAAGTTTCCATGATTTGTGAACGAAATTTCTTTTTTAGGAGTGAACTTTAAATATCTCAAAATCCTCTCAACAACATCCATATGAAACTTTCGTGGGTCATGCATAGATTGACTAACTGTTGACATGTGAAGCCTGGATGGTGTATTTCATGAAGATTTGATGAAGCTTTGTTGAAGTAACTTGAAGCCATTGCTTTGGAATCATGCCTACATTGATGAAATCATGAAGACTTGATTTTTCTCATGTTGAACAAGCCTTGAACGCGTGCCCTCCATATGGATATATCATTAGGAAAACAAGCTTGATGTTTGTAATACTCTTTGTAGACCATTTAGCATTTATTAGATGTATAAGGTCTTCATTGAGCCTTTTAATCTGTTGAATAGATTTTCAACAGGTTAAAAGGTTAGTTGCAGTAATCTTAAACTATGACTTATTTAATTAGTTGATTTATTTTTTAATCGACTAATTTCATTTAAGTTAAGTGAATTCAACCGATTGATTTGAAAATCAACCTGTTGAATTTCATAATAGTTTGACTATAAGTGTTGTGATTTTCGAAAAAGAAGTAGCAAAACCATTTTTGAGTGCGAAACCATTCTGGAAACCTAGGAATTCTCTCTCTTTCGTGATGATACAAATTGCAGCTGGTTGATCTTGGATAAATTCTTGGAGCATTTTGCTTGTGTTTGAAGCTTGGAGAAGGTGTTTGTGCTAGGCAGGGTTATGCTACCACTAAGGTTTGATCTTTCTCAAGTTTTGTGTGTGTGCCTGGTGGTTTTCCAAGTTTGCAAGAGGTGTCTAGCTGTGCTGTTGTGATTCTTGTGTGATTCAAGAGTCTTTTGTGTGTGTTTGTGCTTATTTTGAAAGTGTAAGGGTGTAAACTTTGTAAATCTTTTGAAATAGTGCAAAGTCAGGCTCGGGTTGCCTTGACAAACTGGATGTAACTCAAGTTTGAGTGAACTAGTATAAAAATCTTGTACATCAATCTTTTCTCTAACCCTTCTCTCTTGCATATTATTTAAAGTTTAAAGAAGTTGGATTTAAACCGTCTTTTTGATATTCTTGAGTGTTTAGGTGACATTTGAAGCATTGAGCATGTTTTTATAACTTATTGGAACTTGTCTTGATTGATCTTTTACATTGTTCTTGATTTAAATAACAAATCTAAATTTCTGTATTTGTCCCAGTATTTCAGTCGACTGTTTTTCTTATTCAATCGATTGATTATACCAGTATAGTATTTGCTTACTAAAATCAATCGACTAACTCTATTTTTGATCAGTTGAAAGTATACTGTCAAGAGGTTTTTGCATCCAAACTTGGTGATTGAATTGATTCAATTTAAACAATTTTAAACCTTCAAAAGACATCCTATTTTTTAACTAGCCAATTCAACCCCCTTTCTTGGCATTTCAACCATTTCAAAACTTACACTAACAACATTCACTATATAGGTAATATTTGGACTATATGAGACAAATAAATTAATTTTCCTACCAACCTTTGGTTTCTCCCTCTGCCTATATTTGCTGAATTTGAGCATTGAAAGAGTTTATGATTTTGTTCAATTGGTGTATCAACTGGTTTACTCCCAAGCAGTTTTCGATTGTAAGTCAATAGTATATTTTCTTTGGCATAGAAAAATACCATGTTTTGATCTAGCTACTTCAATACCCAAAAAATATTTGAGGTTTCCAAGTTGTTTCATCTCAAATTCAGATGCAAGGTATTGTTGTAAACTAGAAATCTCATCTTGGTCATTTCCTATAATAATCATGTCATCTACATATATAATCAAAGATGTAATTCTTCCTTTTCCTCTCTTCAAAAAATAAGATGTGATAAGAGTTACTAGCTCTATAGCCAAAAGCCTTCATAAACTTGGTAAACCTTCCAAACCATGCTCTTGGGGATTGTTTTGATCCATATAGAGCCTTCTTTAATTTGCAAAACCTTCATTCCAATTGAATTTGTCATGCCTAGTGGAGAATCCATATAAATTTCTTCTAAAATTTCTCCATGTAGGAAAACATTTTTCACATCAAATTGTAGAAGAGGCCAATCTTGGTTTGCTGTTAGTGACAAAAGTATTCTCACAGTATTGAGCTTGGCTACTAGTGCAAACGTCTCTTGATAATCTACACCATAAGACTGAGTGTAACCTTTAGCCACAAGTCGTGCTTTATACCTCTCAATAGTTCCATCAGCTCTATGCTTAATTGTAAATACCCATTTGCAGCCCATAGTTTTCTTCCCTCTTGGTAAGGACACAAGATCCCAAGTGTTGTTTTTTTTTTCTAAAGCTACCATCTCATCAACCATTACTTTGGTCCATCTAGGATCTGTCAAAGCTTTTTGTATATTACTAGGAATAGAAATTGAAGATAATTGAGATACCAATGATGCATATGACTGAGATAACATGTGAGATGACACATATTTACTAATCGAATATTTAACTTTGGCTTGGAGGCTTGGTTCATATTTAGTTGGAGGTTGACCACAGTTAGAACAAGGTGGAAAATTATATTGGACAATAGTAGACTCAGTGTTTGGTGTGTTGGTGGTCTCATGCAGACAATGATCAATTTCATGATCAGTTTCGTGTAAATTAGTGTCAACACCCAATTTTGTCTGGGTTATAATGTATTTTACCTTTTTCCCTCATAATCTTATTTTACTTTTATTTTGTTTTTTCTTTTCATCTTATTCTACTTTACATTTATTTTATTTTATTATTATTATTCTATTATATTTTTATTTTATTTTATATTTTATTTTATTTTATTTTGTTTTATTATTATTATTATTCTATTCTATTTTTATTTTATTTTATTTTTTTATTATTATTGTTATTATTTTCTTCGATTTAATCTTATTTTATTTATTTTTATTTTATTTACAATTTTCTTTATATTCCTTTTTTACTTTTTATTATTTAAGGAAAAAATAAAATAGATTAAAAAAATAATAAGAGAGAAGATTGCATAAATCAATGGAAAGCTGGTGTCTATGATAGACAGGAGATAGGGCAGCCATGTTGCAGGAAGCAAACCCCTTTCCACTTTTCGCATGACTCAAGAAATACAGGCATCAGGAATTCATGATGAACCACACAAAGGAGAATCAAATTGAAAAACAAACACAGAAAACGTTACTACAAAAGGGGAAAAAGTAACATCTCTGAGGGAGGAGGGGAAAAGATATTAAAGAGAGTCGTCCTTACGATGTCAACAACACATAACCCCAACCCAATATCACCATGAATCATCAACACCATTTCACCTGCACAGATACAAACATACACCAAACATCTCTAGAAACTGCTAATCATAACCTTGACTTTCGATCCCCATTCATAAAACCATCAACATCTCCATTTTTACTTCATCACCAAATAGACACAAAATCATCCTCGAGCCACTGATACAGCGAACACCCAAATTTATCATCGTAACCTAGCATAAATAAAAAACGAAAAACAGTGGGAAGGGGATAAAACCATCACCGATGGCGAAAACGCTGAGTCAGAGCTTAAGCGGCAATGGCGCTATGATGGCGATCTGGGTCGCGGCGATCTGAGCGTTGTCGGCAGCGGCCTTGGATGCCGGAGGAGAGGCTGTTCAGGTCGTGCCTGAGAGGAGGGAGAGTGAAGGTGGCATATCCCTCGTCTTCGAGATCTATGGTGGCGTCGCCGTCGCTGGTAGCATTTTTGGCTGGTTGCAGCGGGAGACAGCCTCTCGGGGTTCGGTGTGTGCGCGAGAACAAAGTGGTTGAGCCGCTGAGAGGGATGGTGACGTCTCAAGCGTCGATTTGTGTCGCCGACAAGGTAGCTGCGTTTGCGGCGCGGTGGCGTGGTGAAGCGGAGATGGGGGCGAACGGTGACAGGAGTTGGAGTTGTGTTGGTGCGAGAAGAAGAGGCTGCCGCATCGTGGAAGAAGAAGGTTTAATTTTTAATTAGTTTTAGTTTAATTAGGGTTACAGAAAATTAGGTCCGCGTAGTTTTCTTTTGCACCCCCAACATTAATTTTTTACACACCCACGAGTTTCTTTGAACTTGCCAACCTTTCTACTTTGCGCACCCCGCTTTCGATCTTTGCACCCCCAGTTTGTGTTTTGGATCTATTTAGGTTTACACAACGCACCTCTTTGTTTAATGCACACACCCCACATCTTTTTATTTCTTACACCCTCGCCTCACTTTACATACCCCTCCTGTTTACTTCATGCACCTCTCACATGTGATGATCCTGCACCCCCGTATCTTTGTCTATTGTTGTTGAGCCTGTTGTTGTGTTTACTCTGTGTACCCCCATTAATTACTTATGTACCCTCATGTTTTGTTTTCTACTTTTATCCTTCTTAAATAATTTCATCCTTTTATTTATTTATTTATTTATTTATTTTTATTTTATTAAAAAAAACAAATATATTTAAAAATTATAAAATTTACAAATATAGAAAAAATAAAAAAAAGTTCTCTTTCATTCTTTTATTGTGTCTGTTCGACCGCTCGCACTGTGTGACACTTATTTTCTAAAAATACCAAAAAATAGTTTTCTTTCCCTTTTAGTGTCTTCTCGTCACGATTCCAGTTGCGACAATTAGTATTATCAAGTGTAGGATCAAGAGAATCAATTTCATGATTAGTTTCAACTATATTAGTATTATCAGATATAAGATCAAAAGGTACCTTTGAAGAGTCAAGCCGAACCTATGGAGAAGATTGAGCCAATTAGTTAGGATCAGAAGACATTGTATTATCCAACAGAGAAGTTTCTATATTTACGATTGGCACACTTCTTGCATAATGATCCTCACATGATAATTTATCTTTACATAATAATTTTTTATCTGGGATATCGAACATACTAACATAATGATTATGCACTTCACTTTCATTGCCACCCTGAAGTGTAGAATCAACATAAAAAAAGCTATGCTCATTAAATGTCACATCCATAGAGATATAAAATTTCTTTGATGGTGGATGGTCAACACAATAGTCTTTTTTAGTTGATCGATACCCAACAAAAACACATTTGAAAGCTCGTTCTTCAAGCTTTGTACGTTGATAATTTTTCATCTGGGATATCAAACATACTAACATAATGATTATGCACTTCACTTTCATTGCCACCCTGAAGTGTAGAATCAACATAAAAAAACTATGCTCATTAAATGTCACATCCATAGAGATATAAAATTTCTTTGATGGTGGATGGTAAGCATGATAGTCTTTTTTAGTTGATCGATATCCAACAAAAACACATTTGAAAGCTCGTTCTTCAAGCTTTGTACGTTGATATGGGTGTAAATGAACATATATAACAAATACAAAAGCATGAGGTGGTAAAGAAACCATGGAAGGAAGGATACAATGAACAGACAACACATCTAAAGGCCTTTGAAAGTTAATAACACTAGAAGGTGTTCGATTAATCAAATAAAGTGCAGAACTCACAACCTCACCCCATAAATGAGATGAGACATTATCATCTATCAAAAGTGATCTTATCACCTTTAATATATGTCTATTTTTTCTCTCAGCCACCCCATTTTGTTGTGGTGAATAAGGACATATAGTTTGATTTAAGATGCCTTTGAAGTTCATGAACTCGATTAACTTAGTCTTAAAATATTCCCTTCTATTGTCTGATCGAATGACCTTAATATATGTGTTAAATTGAGTAATTATCATATGATGGAAGGAACAAAATACATTACACACATCACTTTTATGTTTAAGCAAATATACTCAAGTTACTTAAGTACAATCATGAACAAAATTGATAAACCATTTTTTCCATTATGTGTAGATTGTGGGGCAGGGTCCCAAACATCTGTGTGGATTAATGAAAAAGGAAAATCTATTTTTTTATTGCTTAAAGGAAACACAACACGATGAATTTTTTCCATTACACAAGTTTCACAAATAAAATCAGAAATATTGCATTTATGAAATAGTGATGGAAATAACTTTTTTAGATAACCAAAAGAGGGATGTCCCAATCTTCTATGTCATAACCAAATTTCCTTTTTGTTTATATCTTGTATGTGTTCATTCGCAAGACAAACCAACGCTCCTTTATAGGTTTGTTGTGAGACATTTTCAAGATAATACAGTCCTTCACTCTCTCTACCACTACTAGTCTTCTCCTTGGAATGGATGTTATGGAAAAAATAATGGGTTGGGTGAAATAAGGGAACACAAGAATGTGATTTGGTTAACTTGCTGACAAAGAGAATATTACGGTTCAATGTAGGAACAAATAAAACATCAAGAATTGATAAGGAGGGTGAAAGGGATATAGTACATACACCTTTAATAAGAGATTAGACCCCATTGGCATTAATAATAGCACTTTTAGAACAATTAGGGGAAAATTAGTAAATTTATGTGGATCACAAGTCATATGATCAGTAACACCTGAATTAATTATCCAATCACTACCCCTAGTAACAATAGAAAGATTAAGAGCAGAGTTAGATATACCTGACTTGGCCACAAATCTGGCAGCAGTAGAACTATGGCTCTTGGGAGTAGCTTCTACCTTGGTATTAGGAGTAGTTTCACCTTTTGGATGCCAATATGGAAAACCATGGAGTTTAAAACATGTTTCCATGACATGATTATCCCCATTGCAGTGCGTACACTTGCGTATTCCTTTCTTAGGAAACTTCTTAACAACAAAGGCAATCCCCATAGTAGACTCACTGTCAAGCATAGCTTCTTGGCAGTTTGTCTTGGCACAAATAGTTGCATAAACTGATTGAACATTTGGAAGGGGAGTAGTAGCAAGGATACGACCACGAACTGCATCCAAATGTGTATCCAGGCCAGCCAAAAAGACATAAACTCGTTGATAATTAATCATGTTGTTATAATTTTCAACATCTTTAGGACATTCCATGGTACAATTCCTGATAGTATCATACTCCAACGATAATCTTTGCAACTTACCAAAATATGTAATAACAGATCCTCCATTTTGCTGAGTAGATATTACCTCACGATATAATTAATATGATCAGGACACATCCCGGTTGACTGAGTATGTTTGCTGCACAATGTCCTAGATGTCCTTTGTCGTAGCTAAGCGAATAAAGAGGGATCTGATTTCTTTCGTCATGGAATCCAAAAGCTAAGACTTGACTAGACAATTTTCATCTTCCCATGCTTCATATTCATCATATTTCTTGTTTTCTGGTTCAACCTTTGTTCCAGTGATGTAACCCCAACGTTTTTTGCCTTTAATCTTGTTTTGTGCGTTCAACGACCACTCAACATAGTTGGTGCCGTCAAGCCGTTCAAGGGTGAGCGCTTCGTGCATATGGGTAGCAGTGGAAGTCCCAAAATCATGTTTCTTTGATTGATTTTTATCGGAAGGAGCCATCCGAAATATTCAAATAAAGAAGCATCGCTTCCTATATTGTAGAGGATGTCGATCTTTGGCTCTTGATACCATGTAAAAAGGATTTAAAGAATAATTTTGATATATTATTTCAAAGAATAGGGTATTGTAACATCCCATTTAATAGTTTTCACACTACCAAATAAAATGTTATATTGTGATCAAACAAAGCAGATAGTAGAAATAAACTGTTATATATCGTTGATACAGTCATCCAAAAATAACCATATAAATCCCTGATGGCAAGTATAGGTATACAAGAAAGGATAATCTATACATCTCAAAACTCCATAGCATCTAACCCAAAAACTACCACAGAATATCCAAGCAAAAGATCAACTCCTGTCCAGGAGAGGGATGTCTTCATCTGGATTCGACTTTGCTCACACCAACCGTAGGTGATCATTGCAAGGAGAACACATAAGGAAAATAAACATAAACAAGAAGGACAAGCTAACTGAAATAAGAGAAAGATTATGCAGTTCACAATATAAATATCATTCATAAAACATAACTTAATTGTATAATTCTAGACTCGATATCTGAATTGTGTAAGCGACATTGGAGCTCTTGGTGGCTTGCACTTGTGCAGGTTCCCAAACTCTACAGAGTTTGGCCACAAGGGGTTATCACCCAACCACTCCCAGGGTAAGTCCCTTTCGCGTCTAAGACTTGATCAAGTCTAAAGACTAGGACCTCCTGCTACTCCTCACGACATAATCCATTCTGCTCTATCTGAGCGTGAATGATTATTTGAGTTTCAGGATACCAACCAATACGGATTCCTCACATCCTTACACACACTAACATTCTCTTCTGAATTTCCCTTGAAATTCTATTTCAACTACAACTTCTCATAATTCATATTCATCCAATTTCACCATACTCAATATTAGCAACAACATTCCAAACATATAGGAGACTAATTGCACAAATCACTTTTAAACATATAATTTCACCCTTTAAAACAGAACATCAAGCACCTCACTACAGTAGCTCTCGCTCAAGCTAGACAATCTAGCCCAAGCAAGAGGCTATCTCGCTGAGGCGAGTCAATCTCGCCTGAGCGAGGCTCTAACAATGGCCAAAAATAAAATCTGGGCGAACTCTCACTCAGGCTGAGCTGGTTCGCTTAGACGAGAGTGTCTCTCGCTTAAGCGACCTCAACTCGCCTAGACGAGGCTTCGCGCAAGAACATGGGTGGGTTTTCTGGTGTTTTCGCTTGGGCGAGAGCCACTCGCCTAGGCAAAAATACCAGATTACTCTACTGTTCCCACATGCAGAAGCCTAGAATCCATGGAAAAAATCAATCAAGCAATCACACATGTGTTTCAAACATCAATTTAGCACACAATGCTTCAATCAAACTCATCAAACATGGTTCACGAACTGAAATAAGAAGAAAGACAGTTAGCTTCCCTTACCTTTGCAGTTACCACAAGCAAGAACTCTTTCAACAAGGGGCACCTCAATCTTACAACCTAAGGTACTGAATTACAAATGTCAAGTGTAAGAACAGGCCCTAACTCAACCCAGAAAGATGGAAGTACCCAAAATTCGAAAATTGGAAGGCAAGGGAGAAATTGAGATTGACTTACGCGTAGGGAGGGGAGACTCAGCTTGAGGAAGTGGTCCTGAACTAGCCTCAGGTCTGATTTCTGTAACAGAAGAGAATGATTCATACTTTTTGGATGAGAATTCAGAATCTTTTCTGGTAGAGAGAAGGCAGAGAAAATAGAGAGGGAGAAGAGTGCAAGGTGAGAGTGAAATGTTGTTTCTGTGAAGTTGGTAGCAGAGAGAGAGGGTTCATGGATAAGAAAAAAAACAAAGAGGGGTTCTCACAGGTACCATATATATACATACAAGGATGTTATAATTCCTCATCTATTAAAGGAATGACAACTGCATATATTTGCTCACAAAGGTAATAATGCCTAAATTACAACTAACAGAATATTTGATTACATAATATTTGCTAATACAATATTTGACATATCTTAACATTTATTTGGCTAAACTTTTTCTTTCTCTCTCTCTCTTTCATGGTTCCTCTTTCTCTTTGTCACCGCTCAAGATTCCAACCACTCATTTTATCATCTTTTTGCTTTCAATTTCATTTTTGTCTGTTGATTTCATCAACAAACTGTGTTGATTTCATAATTAGTAAAACGATTGTTGCTTTTTTATTTCAATTTCGTGCCCTAGTAAGAGAAAGACGAAGTAGTTGTGGCTTGTGCCCTAGGAGGAGAAAAACGTTGCTCATGCCATAGTACACATGTGACTATTTTTTTAATTATAAACAATAATAAAGTTATTATTATTATAATTGTTAAAAAATATAAATAATTTCTACAATTTTACATATAAAAACTTATTTTAGATTTAAAATATGATTTAAAAGCCAGTCAATAAAAAAATTAAATTAAAAAAATCACTTAAAAAGGATATATGAAGATAAAATTCAAAACGAAATATGTAAAAAAAAATGAGAAACTCTTTATATATTACAAGCATAAATACAGGCACTATCGCGCCTATGTGTATGCATTTTTTAAATATGCGTGATATTATATTAGTAGGTGATAAAGTTGTAATGTTATTAAGTTAATATATAAACTAAAATTATATTTATTAAAAATAAAGTGAAATATATCAGAATAGATGAAAGAATAACCATTGATAAATAAAGAAGAAGAGAAGAAACAGAGATCGCCATTTTATAAAAATCTTGTAAAAATAACTGTCAATTTTTAAAAATTTAATAAATTATTATATTTAAAGGGTAAAATTAGTATTTTGAAATTGGACACGAAAAGGGGAATCCATTTATATATTGTTATAGATATTAGTATAAATATCAATTACTCAATTTTAAACGGTAAAATTTATATTTTATAAGAATTTTCATAAATCTTCTTAAAAAAAATCCCACCGCTATTGTTGGCTCAATTTGGTTTCTTCTTTATTTTAATGTCTTGTTTATTAAAAAGAAAGAGTAACTATTCTTTATTTGATTTTTACTTTAGTTTTAGCACAAATTTTTTAAAAATTTTGAAAACTTATTCTAATAAAAACTTTCGGTTTACAAATAAGTAATATATAATGATATTTTGATTCACTTTTAACCTACTACTATCGAATAATGATATTTTGACCAACTTTTTTTTACTAACTCTTAACTCACCACTCTAATCACTCTTAAATTATCACATCACACCACTTTTAACCCACTACTATCGGATAATGATATTTTGACCAAATTTTTTGGACACACTTTTAACTCACCACTCCAATCACCCTTAAATTATCACATCACACCACTAAAACAAATTAAAATAGATAATTGAAAGGTGATTGGAGTAGTGGGTTAAAAGTAGGTTAAAAAAAGTTGGTCAAAATATCATTATCCTTATCATTGTTCTATTTTTTTGATGAAAAAAATCTCAAAGTGGTCTTTGTATTTTTATTTTTCTTAATTAGATTTCTATTTTTGAAAATTTGATGCAATTAGACTCTTACCGTTGTTACTACTACTGTACTAACAATATTAAAGATGTGTCACATATCAGTTTTTAGTTCGTGATTTTTTGTTTTTTTTTTTAAATTGTCACGTGGTAGTGTAATGCGTCACTATCACACCAAGTATCACCGTCTTAATTTTAATTTTTTTTTAGTTTGTTATTTTGATTCAATTCATTGTCATGTTTTTTATATAGAAGAATTTTATCCTTCCAAATTAAGACCAAATTTAATTTTTATTATTAAAACTTACTTTTTTATTAAATATTTTTAAGAACATTACGTTTATTTAAATTTATATTTTACATTGCACTTTATGTAAAATTGTTTAAAATTTTAAATCTATTTATTTTAAATTGTTATAAAATTATTTTAAAAAATTTTAGATTTAAGTTTATAAAATTTTTATTTTTAAACCAACTCTAACATTGATAAATAAATTATTCAATTTTACACATTTTAAAAATATAAAATTATTTAAACTATAAATTTAAATAAAAAAATAATATTAAAATATGATATAATAAAATATCAATGTAAAATATAAATTTTAAATTTTTTTAAAATAAAGTTTAATTTTATAATATAAATTTTAAAAAAAAATTAAATAAATTTCATTATAAAATATAAATTTAAATAAATTTAATCTCACTAAAAATATACAATAAAAATACTAATTTTAGAAAAAATGTTATAACGTCTATATAAAAATCAAAATTGATATTAATTTAAAAGCGAAATAAATTACTTTAAAAAAAGGTGAAAATTAAAATAACAAATTCAGCTGCCTAATCGAGATAAGATAATAATACTTGACATGACATGTCACTAACATATACAACCGTTATTATCATTATCATGTAAATTTTATTTTAAAAGTTAAAAAATAATTAAATGAAAATAACAAACTAACACATAACACATATTTAACATTATTAATATAAATATTTAAAATGACTTAATTATATTCAATTTCTTAAAATAAAGTTTAATTGATACAAAGAAAAATATAGGTATAAATTTGATATTCTCATATCAAATTTAATAACAAGAACATAATTTGACATTATGCTTTTAAGTCAGCTAAAATTACTCGTTTAAATAAATAAACAAACCACATTCTAAACAACTAATTCTACTCAGAGAATCTAATACCAACCTTTCTTCGGCACAGGAAGTACTTAAGATAAGATTGCTGACAATGCATTCCAGAAATAAATGTTGAGTTTAATTGTCAACGAAAGATTATTAAAATAGTTATTATAAAAAATTACATAAGAAGTAAATTTAATATAACAAATAACATCATAATTTATTTTAATATAATAAGAAAAAATTATAATATTAGTAAAAATAATATAATTTCGTTATTTTTTGTATAATTCTATTAATGGTTAAAATGACTGAATATGTGTTTAGTTTGAGTTTTAAGAATTCTTATGAACTTATTAAAAGAAAAATTAATATTCATATATAATTAACATTTAAATTCATTATTTCTTTTTTGTAAATTTAAGGCTTTTAGTATTTTTTTCAATCATAATTATACATTAACATTAATTGTTTTAATGAATACATGTATAAAAAATTATAAATATCAAACATATAAAAAAAATCAACATTATTAAAATTTTGTATTAATTCTATAATTTATTTTATTTTACTAAAAATAAATTTTATCAATATTTATTATACTCAATCGATTATTTTTTTAAAAATTCATTCATATATTTTTGTTTTTATAAATATCATAGGTTGTAATTGACTTACTTTATAGCATCAACTTTTACTCAATTTCTTTCTCTATATATATATATATATATATATATATATATATCAATTTACAGCTTAATAAAATATACGGAGAGTATGAAATGTAGACAGAAATTGAGTATTTAAAGTTTACACATATAATAATATATATATATATATATATATATATATATATATATATATATATTTTTT